>Ga0209211_10003197_pt1 | contig 27033 bp, 32 predicted proteins | sample RifGroA2_FD_183992 | JGI IMG/M metagenome (GOLD analysis project Ga0209211, IMG submission 183992) | Groundwater microbial communities from Rifle, Colorado, USA - Groundwater A2 (SPAdes) (version 2) | ecosystem: Environmental > Aquatic > Deep subsurface > Groundwater | place: Rifle, Colorado...
CATAGACAAATGAGTCCATAAGGTTTATAAAGTTTAATAAAGTTACTTAAACTTGACATCATGTATTACTTTGTATTACAATATGAAAAGACTAATTTGGGACGATATAAATAGAGAGCATATTAAAAAACACGGTGTTAGGGTTAAAGAAGTAAACGAGGCTTATTTAAATAAAAAATTAGTTAGTTTGTCATATTTAAGAAGAATAAAAATTTTAGGAACAACAAATAAAGGGAGATTGTTGGCAATTATAATTTCACAAAATTATTGTGTAGTGACGGCAAGAGATATGAGCCGAAAAGAAAGAACTAAATACTATGAAAAATTTAAAACCGATTAAACCATTTAAAACGCGTGAAGAGGAGGCTGACTTTTGGGATACACATGACATATCCCCATTCTTTGATAACAAAAAAGTCGCCCTAGAGGATCTCGAGTTAATCGAAAAAGAGAAAAAGGCCGTCCTTATAATCCGGATCCAAAAATCTGTTAAAAAAAGGATAGAAACTATTGCTAAAAATATGGGCATTAATCCGACTACGCTTTCTCGGATGTGGCTGATTGAAAAACTAAATCAACAAGCGAAGGTTTAATGATAATCTCAGTCGACCCCAAAAAAGCCGCTGAAATCCTAAAAACTTCATAAAAAATCACGGTCGTTACAAAATTTTCACTATTATCCTCTTGACTTTCTTTTTTGGTACCTGATATATTGAATTATTATGGATGAAAATGCTTCTGTCCAGGGGACGACTGTAGAAAATTTAAAAAAGCAAATATTAGATAACCTTTATGATGGAATAATGGACGCTATGTTGAATGGTAGAGCCACCTTAAAAGAGGGGAAGGAAAGCGCCCACTTCATATTGGGTAAATTTAAAGACGTTAATACTAAAACAGAACTTTTGCAGTTTCTTTATGACCTCTCAACTAAATGGTCAATTTATAACCCTTATTATGTAAAAATGAAATATAGCTTAGCTGAGGCTGATGATACCAAAAAAATTCAAGACCTGAAATCCAAGCTTTATAAATTTATTCAACCTAGCTAATATGGTTCAGTCACCAGATAGGTCCGGTGCGCCACCTGTAACACAAAAAGAAGTAGTCGGATCGCTCACAAAAGATTCAGGAAAAATAAAGGGCGCTATGCCACAAGCAGAATTAGATCAAATACACGATATACAAAAAGCCAGAGGAGATGAAGGGTCATTAGGTGGTTTTACTGCTCTAGAAAAGGCAAGAGTAGCGGCTGAAACAGGAGATAAGCAATGGGAAGGAGCGCGAGGAGAAGACGTCGAAAAATTATTTATAGGGCCAGAAAAAACTAAAATTGCAGCACTTGTTGAACAAGCTAATGATACTGTAAGAGCTCTTGAAATAATTGGCCTAGATCCTCTTCAACAGGATGCCCGCTTAGCGGAAATGCAAGCGGCAGGTCTTATAGATGCAAAATATGCTAGTGCGGATCAATTGATTGAAGCTGTATGTGCTCAAATGGCAGCAAACAGATCTTTTGATGTCTGTTTCCCTATGTTGGATGCACAAGGAATGTCGGCCGACGAAAAAGCTGCCTGGTTCAGAGAGGCGCTTCCCAAAATGCCGTCAGTTAGAGCCGCAATATCCGAATCAATGGCTAAATGGCAAGAAAGCATATATAAATTTACCGACGTACCGCAAACAGAAAGATTAGCCTTAGACACTCAAAAACAAGAGAAAGAACAAAAAGCAGCTGATGCGAAGGCTTCGCTCGAAAAATTTATCAAAGACGGATTAAAAATTGACCTAACAACTGTTGATCCGGCCGATCAAGCATCACTTGAATTAGCGATGACCAAGGGAGACACTAATGCCGTAAGACAGATTTTGCTAAGAGCGGACAAATTTAGTCCACAAGAAATTTCAAACATAAATTCTTATGAGGAAAAGTTGGCGGAATTAGCTAAGAATAGAAACATATTAAAAAACCCAGAGTCGACTACGGACAAAGTGTTTGTTCAAGCTGAAATCGATAGATTGGTCGTAGAAACTGGGGCTACAAATGTTCCTGCAAAGTATGCGAGGTATCAAGAAGTAAGGGATTATGTTGAGGCTGATGTATTTAAGATGAATCTGACAGAGTATAGTAGTCAGACAAAAGAAGCTAATGATTTAGCGATAAAAATATCAAAACTGCCTACTAATCAAAATGAAATAAAATTACAAGTCCAAAGAAAAAGAGAAGAAAGAGCGGTTTTAGACGGTCTTAAGGTGGACGCATTTATAAGTAAAGCTATAGTTGCGGGTTATGATGAAGCTGAAACTGCGTATTCAAGATCCAAGCAGTCAGGTGATAAACAAAGACTTCAAGCAGCAGAGCAGGCCTCAAGGATGGATGAGGCAGTTATGTATACCAACAAACTAAAACGATGGATAGAAGCAGAAGGAAATGGAAATCCAGAAATAGTGCATTTGGACAATATAAGAACAGATCTAAACATTGTCCGAAAATACGGCGAGGTAGGGATAAAATTTATAATAGCTCGAGATGCTGGATTATTCGATAAAACACTAAAATTTAAAGTGAACGGAAATTCAAAAACTGGAGACAATATGCAGACGATGGTAGAAGATGGTACTCTTAGTGCCAATCAAGCACTCGCATATTTAGATACTTCTAGAAACGATAGACTAAACAGTCTTGTTACCAAAAAAGACGCCGATGGAAAAATAGTCGATAATGATGTCATTGCTGATTATAGAGAAACATTACTTATGGATTATAATCAAGCCCTAAGATATGTGAGACAAGGCCGTCTCGGTAGATTTATTAGCTATGGCCGTGGCAGTAAGCAACTCAAGATGGACGGTACGATTGAGGGATTTGAATTGAAAAAAAGCGAATTCTCTGGCTTACTGAAGAAACTAGGCGTAGATAATGTGGATGATGCTTTTGTAAATGACGAGAGAGTCCGAAATTACATGAAAAAACTGGAAGGAAAAGGAATAGTTTCTGGAGATAGCTGGAAGATCTTACAATATGTGCTAATGATGATGGCCTTTTTCGCTCTCCCAGGATTAGGAGTTGGAGCCATTGCGGGTGGGCTTGGAGGGATTGGGGCTGGAGTTGGAGCAGCTGGAGTTGGAGCAGCTGGAGCAGGTATCGGAGCAGGAGTAGGGCTGGGAAGCAGAGGTAGAGTCCAATAACAATTAAAAAATGAGACCGTTAAATCAACAAGATAAAAAAAACATCTATAACGTCTTAGCCGATGCCTATATTGAAGTGGTTAAAAGACAACAGATTGGTAAATTTGAAAGAAGATCTTTGTCAAAAAAAATTTTGGAAAAAGTTGAAGCGGCAAAAACAGCTGATGATATAAAATTATTTATTCACGATTTGATGAAAAATTACCCTTTCTTCCAGTTTTCTGAAAAAATTTTAACCAGTGAAGTCCAAAAAATTCAGGAAGAAAAAGTAATCGACCATTTACAGAAGTTTATTCATTCCCAATAATATGGCTGATGCAGTAACACCGGAAAAAGTAGTCTTAGAAGCGAAGCATTTCGCTGCCGGTATGATTGATCGGGTTTCTACTGATCGAGATGTGGTAGCTATGCAGCAATTACTATTAAAAAAAGATGGTTTAGCTGTTTTTACAAAAGAGATTGAAGTGCCAAAAGATGATGTTAAAGAACCTGATTTTAAAGAATTAGGAGATATCGCACTTGAAATTGATGCAACTTTAAACCCATTAACTCGCGAAAGTAGACAATCTTTAGCGTTAAAGAAATTAGAAGATTTAAAAAATATAATTACTAAAGAAGCCCCACTTACTCCTAGGCAACTTCAATATATTGGAGAGATCGCCGCTGATTTGCCCGCCATAGTCAAATCAGTTGCTAAAGATATTGGCCTTTCTGAAGCTCAGGTAAAAATTGACCTTAAAGCAGCAAGTCCTTCTGTTGCACCGATCCTTACAGAATTATGCAATAGCCGAGAATTTACAAATTTAATAAAACAAAATGTTGGCGCGATTGAAGCAAGTAAAGAAATGATCGAAAGAACTGGACAAATTGATTCATTAAAAAAGAAAACTGATAGAGAGCAGAATGACATTGATGACACAAGAAAAATTTATGACGATCCAATAGGTAGAACTGGGGCAAAACAATGGTTTAATAATGGTTTAAGTGCGCCAGACAAACTGGCAATCCCAAGCGCTGTAAATGACTATGCAAATATGATGCAGGAATTGAACGATGCATCGTTGGGTCGGTTTCAAAGATCAACAATAAACAGAGGGGAAATACCAGGATATTTAGCCAGTTTAAATAGGGAGCTTGCTGGGTTATTTAATGGTGTTGCAGGGGTCACTATCGCTACTTTATCTGCACCAGGAGGTATAGTATACGCCGCAGAACGTAAAATAACACCCAATATGGATCATGGTGTAGATAAAAATGAAGATAGAAGACAACAACTCATAACAAAAGCAGATAAATTTTTCGCTTCTATTCAAGCAGCACAAGGCATAGAGGATATTTACGCAAGAAGAGTAGCTGCCGGTGGATCACTTGATACAGAGTTAGGAAAATATAAACTTTATAGTGAAGCCGACGAAAAACTTAGAGGATTAAAAGGAAGAGAAGACACGCTTGATGCAGATAAGGCTTCTTTAAAAACACTTCAGACATTACAGGCAAAAGATGTTTCTAAAATTGCCGGGAAGATTGAAAATGTAATGGAGAGGTCATTTAAAGAATATTACAATAAAGTACAACTTAAGCGTGGTCAGGAATTAGCGGAATTTGACGCTCAACAAAAAACAGAACTCAAGCAAAAAGAGGCAGATCTTAAAGTTAAAAGAGAAGAGATAGCACAAGTCTTACTTGATAAGTATCTTCGCATGACATATCTTAAATATCAAGGAGGAAATACTCCTACCGGGTACGACGATAAAGGTTTAAAAAAGCTTGTCAAGGAGGATCTTTTCAATCATAGCCCGGCCGATATGGCACGTGAACTTTTGAAAAGAGTATATGACGCAAGGGGTGATTTCCCAGATACATACAGAAAAGAAATGGATGTTTTAATCAAAGAAATGGGTGTTGGGGCTGGACCACCGAGAGTTACTTTCAATGATGTCTTAAAAAAAATGGATACCGCCAAGTTGACTGAGTTTGCGGCAACAGAGATGCCTAAGGCTTTTGGATTTGCCAAAGCACGTGGTTACTATTTCGATCGATTGCGCTTGAAAAGACATCAAGTAGAGTTTATAACTTCAACTGATTATGGTGAAGGATTTTTTGAAAAGATGCTTGATGCTGCAAAAACATATGCAAGCCAGATGGATAATGAGAAATTAAGAAGTGAAGTATTCAGATCAATTGATGTTGCCATGAGACAATTAAGAGATAAGACACTAGGCAAAGATTATCAAGAGGGTATCAAAAACGCTTTGAAAGTGGCGACGATCGCGGGAGCCGCTACTGCTGGTACATACTTTATAGGCGGTCCTTATGCATTAGGTAGAATAGCCGCAACAGTCGGCAATGTCGGAGTGGCAGCTGGTGCTGCAGCTACAACCGCAGTTAGCAGGGCAACGAACTTTGTTGATACGGCGGCGGTTGATGCAATAACCGGAATGGGCCTTCATTATACCGGACCAAAAATTCCTATTAATCCAACCTCAGCCTTTGGTCAAGGATTCAATTCGGTACCCGCAACACCATAGTCATATCTAATAAAATGAACCTTTTTTTGTTATCATAAGAATATGATAGGAAGTTCAATGACCGAAGCGCCGATTCCACCAGCAGTTTTGAAGTCAAATAAATCTGGGTCGCCGATTTCCAATTTGGATATGCCTTTACCTAGGCGATCCGCTGGGGGCGAAAGTTTTTTAAGTGAGCAAGCCGGTGGTGTAAAATTGGGGAAGCTGGGTAATGATGAAAATTTTTCTCCTCTACCTTCAAGAATAAATGCACCACATGAATCAGAATTACCTGACTTAAGTCATGCAGAGCAAGCGGCTTTTATCAATGCTCTTAAAACGGAAGGAATACCAACAATGGTGAAAGAAAAACCAATAATTAACCCTCAATCCTCAGGAAATATAAGACCTCCGCAGGAAACGAGTATTGGAAAAGCAGCGGCTTCAGAAACAGCAACAGGAGTAAGAGAAAGCATCAACATTATAATAAATAAGATAAAGGAATTTGCAAAAAAGATCTGGTATTATGGTACAGGCAGTCCCTTTTGGGAAAAACTATTCGGCTCAACCCCGCCTCCTAAACCAGCTTAAATTAGCCTTAAGCGATTTAACTTAGCTTTAAAATCTCGTTAATATCAAGGGTAGTCTATTGGATAGTATTTCACGTTTTTTAGGGTCATATAACAACTAAATGACTTCCTTTGTAGCATATAATCCATTGACAATTTTTATACATAATTTTAACTTCATAGTAGCAATAGTATTGCTAGATATGATGCGATCGTCTCATAACTAATAATATGAAACAAAATAAAGGTAGATTTAAGCCGGGAGAGATATATTGGGAAATAATCAAACTTATTGGTTTGGCTTATATTTCAGGCGGTGGTTCTATTTATCGACCCTTGCTTCCACAATTGATTCAAGAAATAATCAAGCTAATAAAAGTGTCAAGAAATATAGAGATCAAGGAAAAAATAGTAAAAAAAACTTTTCAAAAATTAGAAAAACGACGGATAATTAATTTGATTGAAGAAAAGGACAAGATTTTTGTTGAAATAAAGAATAAAAAGAAATCAATTATTTTAAAATACTCTATCAAATCAATTTTTGATTTTAAGAAAAAACAAAAAAACTGGGATGGACAATGGTATTTAGTTTTTTTTGATGTCCCTGAGATTCAAAGAAATAAAAGAAATTATTTGCGAATGTTTCTTAATAAATTAGGATTTTATAAGTTCCAAAAAAGCGTTTATATTTACCCTTATTCATGTGAAAAAGAAATAAACCTGATAAAAACTATCGTCGAAGGAGGAAAATATATAAAATACATCATTGCCAAAAAAATTGAAGACGAGACTACAATTAAGAGATATTTTCACCTAAGTTAATTAGATACAATGCGATCGTCTCATAACTAATAAAATGTACGTTTAGATTACTAGGACGATAAATTTAGTTATGAGACGATCGCATCATAGCTAATAGGAAGTAGAATATTAACTACATGTATATTGAATTTTATTTATTATCACAACGGCATAAACATGCATTTGTGTAGGTTATAACCAATCGATATTGGTGTTTAATTTTAATATGATTCTCCAATATGCGGGGGAATTTTTATTATAAAAGACTAGGTGGAAACATAAGAAAATACAGAAAAAAACGGGATTTATCACAAGAACAATTAGCACTTTTATCAGGGACAGACAGGAGTTACTTGAATGAAGTAGAGCTGGGCAAAGCCAACCCAACCATAAAATTTTTGCACAGAGTCACCAAAGTTTTGAAAATAAAATTAAATAATTTAATAAAGAGTTTATAAAACTATTTTTCCTCTTCAACGCCAAGAAGGCGGAGGACAACTTCCTTACGATAACGACGATCACCACGGGAGTTAATTCGAATTGCGGGGAGCTTTCCTTTTTTGCCCCATCTCTTAATAGTTAAGGGTGAGATTCGAAGAAGGTCGGCAACCTCCCGGATTGTCATCAAGTCCGGTAGATCATCAAGTGATATCTTCTTTGTTGATTTGTTATTAACTGACATAGTTTGTATTATATGACATCAAATGTCAAATGTCAAAACTCAAATCTCAAAACTGCATTTCAAATCTTAAAGATTTAAAATTTAAAGTTGTAGATTTGCCCTGCCTGCCGGCAGGCAGGCATTTGCGATTTGAGATTGTTATACTAATCTTGTGAAAGACTTCTTAGTAAATAATAAAAAAACATTTCTTGCAATATTAATTTCTTTTATTTCCGTCTTTTTTGTTTTTCCATATTTTTTAACTCCTGGAAAATTAACGAATACATTGGCTGATTTTTCTAGCTCTGTGGCATCTTTTAAGTTTCCTAAAATATTTTCCCTTAATTATTCAGTAAAAAGAGGTACTGTTGAATTACCTGAAAGTCAAAGCCGCTCATTTGTCCTTCCGACTGTTTACCAAAAACCAACAATAGCTTTACTATCTGTGACCCCTCAAGAAACAGAAGTTAATCCTACAGAAAAGATATCTGGCAGCCCAACCAAAAAACCAACAAAGATTTTAACAAAAATAAAACCAACCCCGACTCCATATATAAAACCTACAAGTAAGCCAAACCCATCTCCAACTCCGCTTGCACCACCTGAATATCTAAGACCCGGCACAGGACTTGATGATATTTTCAAAAAAGCTGGCGAACTATCATGTGTCCCGCCGGCCCTGCTTAAAGCTTTTGTGGCTCAGGAAGCTCCCGGTGTCTTAAATTGGAGCGATCAAACGGCTTTGTTTTACAACGCTTATGATTGGTGGCACAGGGTTAAGGAAGTTAAACAAGTTTGTGCCGGTTATGGTTTTTACACTCACACGGGATTGGTGGCGGAGGACAGTATGTTTGCCGGCGAAAAATGCAAGAATCCCTTTTCACCTGAAACGGCTAATGATACATACTCGAGAGTTTTAGGTTCTTGCCAGATGCTTCGATCATACTGGGAAAATGACTTTAAAGAACCAACCCGTCAAAAATTAAAAGTCAGTAAAGTAGATAGACGAGTTTTGATCGATTGTTTAGTCGGCTACGGTATTCATTTTAGGGAAGATGCCGGATATAGCGGCTCATGTGGCGGCGATTGGGATATGAAATATGTTGCTAAAGCGGCTTGCGTCAATGCCGGTGGGACTTGCGACTATTATAATTACTGCTACACGATCTGTAATAATTACAACAAATACGCCAACAAAAATTATAACTGCAATAATGCTGCCGGACTATTTGTACCGGGAAGCTTCTGTCAGTTTAAATAAATTAATAACCTTCTTTTTTAAATTGTTTATATAGATCCAGTATTTGTTTGCAATAATCACCGGAAACGCCGTTACTATAATAATAATCACAAACACCACCCATCAACTTTTGCGCCGCAGTCTTCACGACTGCATCCGGCCAGTTATTACAATCTGTTGGCGGATCACCAAGCTGGCTTCTTGAAATATAGGCAATAATTAAAGCATTATCAAATATTACCCTCCGGTCGTTTTTCGGAATAGTTGAAATGATATATTTTTGAGCCACTTCCTGTAACCATTCTGAGACTGAAATAACTCCCATCACCTTTATGTCAGTCGGATTGCCGATGGCGCTATTACAACTTTTACCGGCATTGACGCTGTCAGACGGGACAATCCCGGTCTGATGGGAATATCCATATCCATAGCAAGGGTCACCCGCTCCGGTAATCCACCAACCGTAAGTATTATAAATTTTTATCGTTGCCGGACTATCTTTTTTGAATCTTTCCCCAGTTTCCATTGTTTTGAAAGCCATAAGGAGCTCAACTGGATAACAAGCCCGTTTATTTACCTCTTTATAAATTTCCAATAAACTATTTCCCGGCCGGATATCCGAAGTAATCGGAGGCAGGGAGGGAACCTTGGTTGGTTTTGGAGCTTTGGTCGGCTTGGATTGAATAGCTTCTTCAGCGCCAGCTTCATACGGAAAATCTAAAAGCTCGTCATCCAAACCAGTAGGTTGTACGGACGTGGGTTTATATACTGGTCTTTTAGTCGGCCGAATACCAGTTGGCCGGGCACCAGTCGGCGCCTTGTAGGTCGGGCTTGGCTTGCCCTGAGCGAAGTCGAAGGGTTGATTATATGTTGGTAGGTCGAAGGAGTTATCTTGGTTAGTTGGAGGGTTAGTTACTTGGTCGCTTGGTCGGAAATTTAATGAAAAAAGTTTAGTCAAACTGCCTGGGCGAAATTTCAGACTCGAAAGTAAGCCTTTTGTATTGTAACTTATATCAGCAAGAACGGCTGGGTGTTTTGTGTAATAAGTATAGCCCTCAACAACTACGAACGAGAGGATTAAGGCGGCGAGAATTTTGAGACGATGAATCAACATTTTAAAATTTCTAATTTCTAATTAATCTAATTGACCTAAATAACCCCCAAGTTTTAATTCCTAATTATTGAGTATTGGTTATTTTTTAGAAATTAGATTAATTAGGTTAATTAGGTGAATTTTCTTCTTGTTTTTCCTTTATTATTAATATACATTATAGATAAGATTAAATCTTAGATAATATTTATATGACGGATCAAGAGCTTGTATTTGAGCAACTAAAGAAAATGAAACCACAAGCAATTATTTTGTTTGGTTCATACGCTTGGGGAAAACCTCATATTGACAGTGACCTGGATATTTTGATGATAAAAAATACCAAGAAATCATTTAGAGAACGAATTAGAGAAGTCCATACAATTTTAAAAACTCATATGCCAGTAGATATTATTGTGTTAACATCAAGAGAAGCTGAGGAAGCTCCACTAAAAAGCATTTTTTTTAAACAAATTATTACTGAGGGAAAACTAATTTATGGTAACTTATAAACCTTGGATAGATAAGGCGAAAGATGACCTTAATTGGACAAAGCATAACATTGAGTCAGAAGTATATTATGGCGCTTGTTTTAGCGCTCAACAGGCGGCGGAAAAAGCACTTAAATCGTTTCTTATCTTTCATCAAAAACGCCTGCGAAAGATACATGATCTTCGCGCTCTTATAGAAGACTGTATTTTGATAGACCAGGAATTTAACCAAATAAAAGAAAGTGCAATTAAGCTGATTTCCTATTACAGCGAATCAAGGTATCCTGATTTTGATATATTTTCTAAATTTACTGAAATCCAAGCTAAAGAAGCATTTGAATCAGCCGAAAAAATAGTTGTATTTATAGAAAAAAAATTGATAGAAAAACAATGAAAAATAAAAAGGGAGAAATCGCGACGCTTCTTACGCTCGGCTTGGTCTTAGTTGGAGGTATAATCACCCTCGCTTCATCGTTTTTTATCAATAACCAAAAAAACATCGCCTTAAATTCAAAAGCTGACGCGCCTAAAGTTGAAAATTGTATATTTGCGGCAAAAGAAGCTTGTAATAATAATTATCTTAAAGTATGTAAGAACGATACAGATTGTGTAGAGTGTGCTAATAAGGGAGGAGGTATGACTCGATATAGGTGTCCAGAAAAAAGTGATGATTCACAGTTTTTCGAAGAGCAGTTAGGGGAACCATTACAGGGAGAAGAGGCGGCTTTTTGTGATGGACAAAACGAATGCGGATCAAATGGAGCCTATGATTGTAAGCTTGATCTTGGGTGCAACTACAATGCATGTAAAGATAAAGGAAAGACCCGCGCTTTTGGATGTTGGGTAAAAAATTCAACTGAGTTTTTTGGATGCTTAGGCTCTCCATGTAGTGCTGTAAAAATAAGCGGAACAAGTCTTGTACCTGAATCAGGACCATTTGATTCAGTGCAGACTTGTAAGGGTGGCTCGTACAATAAGCCCATTACTAATTGTGAAGAATACTGCGGAGTAGGTCTTTGTCAACCATGCGTAATTAATGGTATAACAAAATATGAATGTATAATCACTGCTAAACCACCGCCTAATTTAGGGGCCTGCGTGAAGCTAAGAACATATAAAAAAGCGCAGAATTGTATAAATGATCCTGAATCAGAAGATGACACTAAATGCACCCAATGTATGTATTTGGGAGCAATAAGATATGAATATGGTGGCCCCGGCCCGACTCAAGGCGCATTCCCTAAACCAACTATAAACAAAATAACATGTGTATCACCAGACTATTGTGCTAATAAAATATCAGAAGGAAATTATAAGAGCTGTGAAAGAGTAAGCGGTTATGGAACTTTTTATGAGTTTGACCCAACTTATATTATTGCGAATAATTTAAGTTGTGAAGATGATACTAAAGTCTGTTGTAAAAAAAGCAATACTGGTGGTGGAGTAAATACTCCAACCCCAAAGATAACTTGTCTTAGCCCCTATATATGCGCGATTAAAACACGCTTCTCGAATAATGCACAAAGATGTAGTTTATTAAACACGAGCAACATCACCTATATACCTGCAACAAATACCAATCTATCATGTGGAGATATTAATAAAGTATGTTGTGAAAAAGCCATTCCTTCTGCACAAGAAAATCTTCCTGGCGCAGCCAATGTGGAGCCAATAAATCAAACAGAAGTTCCAACTCCAACTTTTATCATTGATCAATCTTGTCATTTACAAAATTGTAGCAATGTGACGGGATTACAATTCGCATATAAATGTAAAAGTTACCAAAACGTTGAAGGTGTGAAAAGTTGCAATGGCACTTCTTACTACAAAACTTTGAGTGATTGTAATAATCAATGGAGATATCCTTATGATTCTGAGGAGTCAGCCTGCGGGTCTCAATATACAAACATTACAATAAAAGTCGACTTTCAAATTAATAATAATATAGGCGCATATGAGGATAAGGTGATACTAATAATTTTTAATAATCAAATACAATTTAAGGATCCCCACGATTTTTACTTGTCAAATCTGAAGGATACCTCATATATAATTAATGGACCAACTACTGGATTAGAGTGCAGTTTTAATTACGCGATCAGTAATAACGGATTAAATCAAATACCCTGCGCAATATCAATATTAAATAAAACAGCGGAAGTTATTGTAAAAGATCAATAATAAATGAAAAATAAATATTTATCGATAATTTTTGTTTTGATCATATCATATTTTACTTCTTTATTTCTTGAAGAAAACGTTTTTCTAGTCGATTCACCAAAGATAAGACCAAATTTAGGTGAATATTTATTGGCTAAAACAAATAACACTAAAGAAAAAATTATTGCGAAGTTAAATTTTGATTTTTCATTACCCCGATTTAATCAGGAACGAAATAACAGTTATACTGCTAATAATAAAAATGAACAAACGATTGAATTTTTGAAAAATAACTTAGAGCCTATTACAAAAGGTGTCAGCGCTGCATCAAAAAACGGAGTAGGTTATACTAAATTCAATATTGATGAAATTGAATGGGCGAAAATCACATATACGTTAAAAAACGGTAAAGTAATTACTATTCAATATCCAAAAGGCACTAATCCACCACCATCGTTTATATATGAAAATCAAAATGAATAAATAACGCATTGTTATCCTCTCCTTGCGACTTGCTTGCACAGGCAAGCCTGGCGAGGCTCGTGGAGGAGGGTAAAGATATTGACAAAGTCGTTAGTAAGTCGTAATATATAAATATATGCAAACACAAAAAGTTCAAATCACCCTTACACCGGAGGAGGTGGCCGCTTTGTCTTTTAAGGGCAAGACCTTAGGCTATAACGTGACTAAATATATTAAATTCATTATTACAAAAGAAGCCTTCGAGACCGTTGAAGCCTACCCAGAATATAAAATGGGCCCCGGATTAGAAGAAAAAACAAAAGCGGCCTTAAAAGAGTTTAAAAATGGTAAGACAAGAAAATTGGAATCTATTGATGAGCTTGATAGCTTATGAGTATCTACCTTTCGAAAAATTTTATAAGTTGAGAGCGATATTAGGATTGTATTAACATACGTCAAAGACGGGATTTTGCTGGTCGATATCGGTAAGCATGAAAGCGTATATAAGTGAGGATAAATTAATATTTAATATTTAATCTTTTATATTTAATTTAAACCAAAAAGTTCTCAGACTTTCAGCAAGTCCCAATAATTGAGTTTATTTATCAGATGATAACTTGAATTTTTATAAGTTTTAATAAATTCCTGAGGTATCTTTACTTTGGTACTTTTCCACTTAAATTCAAATAGATTAAATCTGCCTTGCTTTTCTTCAATTAAATCAACTTCCTTTTGATCATAAGTCCGCCAAAAATAGTAATTAGCCAAAATCTGATGGTTATGATTATGTTTTAATCTCTCCAACAAACAAAAATTTTCCCATAAACCTCCAGTATCTGATCTTAAATTAATGGGATTATAATTCTGGATTAAACTATTTCTTATTCCAATATCATAAAAATATATCTTAACCGATTTTGAAATTTCCTTTCTTAAATTACGGCTAAAAGCTCTTAAAGTAAAGATAATAAAAGCTTGCTCAAGAATATCAATATATTTTTGGACAGTTATTCTACTTATACCAAGTTGAGTTGCTATCTCATGATAAGACACCGTTCCTCCCAGTTGTAAAGCCAAAAGTTGAAGTAAATCAATAATAATTCGTGATTTTTTAATTCCTTCAAAATTTAATATATCTTTGGAGAGATAGTCGGATGAAATTTCATCTAATCTAAAACTTGCCTGTTTTTCCGGCAAAAAAAATGTTTCTGGATAAAGTCCGTAGCGGATTATTCTGTCTAATTTTGCATCTACCTCAAATCGATTTTGATTTTGACTGATTTCTTCTATTGAAAGAGGATACAGAATAAATTTGTCATTTATTTTATTATTAATCTTAAAAGACGAAGAGCCAGTGGCAATTACTTGGATCTCAGGATAAGTATCAACTAATAATTTAAGGATTAAACCGATATTTTCGATCTTTTGAGCTTCATCAAGCACCACCAATTTAGCCTCCTCAAAATAGCTTTTTAACCTAATTGGTTCCGGAATTTTTAAATTTTCTCTAACTGATAAAATTTCGCAGTTTAAATAAAGTGTTTTGTATTTATTTTGATACTTTCCCAAAAGATTTTTGACCAAAGTAGTTTTTCCTACCTGACGAGCTCCATAGATAATAATTATTTTGTTTTTAAAAAACCGTTTCTCTATTTGATCCTCAAGATATCTTTTGATATACATAATTTCAATAATTATATTAAATATGTAACTATAATTACAATATTATTACAAATATTGTTAGTTGTCAAGCGGGAATGGATAACACTTGGATTTGCATTTTAATTATTAATCTTTTATATTTAAAACTCTCACATTTCAAAACTTCGCTTGACAGGCGTAAATCATTTAACTATACTTCGATTATATTATATAATTATATAATTCTTTAGCTATGATTAAAAAATATTTTCTAAGAAATAGTTACTTAAAATCGATTAAGCCATATATCAATACCAGCCTTATTAAGGTAATCATCGGCCAAAGACGAGTCGGCAAAAGCTATTTTCTTTATCAAATAATGGATGAAATAAAAAAACTTGATAAAAAAGCCAATATAATTTATATCAATAAAGAATTATACGAATTTGACAATATAAAAAGCTATCGAGATTTAGAAAATTTTATTGATAACAAAACGACAAAAAAAGGAAAAAACTATATTTTTATTGATGAAATTCAAGAAATTGCAGATTTTGAAAAAGCCCTAAGAAGTCTAAACACCCAAGAAAATAACGATATTTATTGCACCGGCAGTAATGCTAATTTATTAGCTTTCGATTTAGCAAACTTACTTGGAGGACGCTATATTGAAATACCAATTTATAGCCTATCGTATGAAGAATTTTTACAGTTTCATAATCTTGAAAAAAATAAAGAATCATTATTCTCATATATTAAATTTGGGGGCTTACCTTATCTTGTCAATCTTCGTCTTGAAGATGAGCAGGTTTACGGATATCTTAAAACAATTTTTAACACAATTATCTTGAAGGATGTCGTTGCTCGTTTTAATATTCGAAATATTAATTTATTAGAACGATTAGTCGAATATTTAGCAGATTGTGAAGGAACTTTAGTTTCTGCAAAAAGAATCAGTGATTTTTTAAAGTCACAAAATTTGGATATTTCCCCAAACAGTATTTTAAATTATTTAAATTATTTAACCAGCAGTTTTTTTATTCATAAGGTAAAGCGCCAGGATGTGATCGGACGAAAAATATTCGAGATTAACGAAAAATATTATTTCGAGGATTTAGGTCTTCGTCATAGCTTGATTGGTTATAGACAAACCGATATTAATAAAATTATGGAAAATATGGTTTTTTCCCGATTGAAATTCCTAGGATACAAAGTGACAGTAGGACAATTAGGAGAACAGGAAATAGATTTTATTGCTGAAAAAAATGATCAGAAAGTTTATTTCCAAGTGACATATTTACTTTCTTCCAAAAAAGTGATTGATCGGGAGTTTGGGAATTTACTCAAGATAAAAGATAACTACTCAAAATACGTGATCTCAATGGATGAATACGCCATGGGAGACTTTAAAGGAGTAAAACACCTCAATTTAATTGACTTTCTATTTATTAAAATTTATTGATTATTAATCTGACCCCAGTGGTTTAAGTGGTTTAATTCCCCAACGATTGCGTCGAAACAATATCTGTCAAGTGAAATGAGTAGGGCCAGAATAGTGCTGCATTTGATATTTGATATTTAATATTTTATATTTATGTTATGTACATAGGTCCATTCTATTTTGATACTAAAGAAATTTTTCTTATTTTAGCCGCGATTCTTTTGGCGGTTTCCATGTTTTTCGGTTGGCAGGCTTGGTGGTTTGACCGTCGCGAGCTTCTGACTCTTGCAATTTTGATGCTTTTTACCAAAGGCTTACTTCCCTCAATTCACAACGAAGCATTTTTTATCTTGGCGCTAGTCACCATCTTTTCCTCTTTATATTTGCCTATTTTTCAAGTAATATTATTTTATTTCGTCAGTTTCGTAATGTTTCGGGTTCTTAAAGTAATATGAAAGATGAAGTTTTGGCAAATTTTTACGCAAATCTTGCTTTGGTTTGGTTGGCCGCAGGTTTTGTTGGTCCGATTTTTTCTCCGATTGAAAATAGATTCTTTTTTGTTATACGATTAATATCGTCGTTAATCTTTGCGAGAATGTCATTACAAATTGGATTAAATAAATTAAAATGAAGTTAAACTCTGACTCTTACTATTTTATAGTAGCAATTGTTTTCTTGTTAACAATTTATTTTGGTTTTTTTGACTTTAAAGCTAAAAAGTAACAAGTAACATGGATACAAATACTCTAAACATAATACTAATGATAATAACACTTGTTTTAGCAGTGCCTTTAGTTTATCAATCGTTTTTTAAAAAATAAAATATATTTAGAGAGTTGAAAGTTATTTAAAAATAGTATAGTCTTAGGTTATTGATAAAGAAAATATGAAAAAAATAAAATTTTTTGTTCTAGCGTTACTTCTAGTTCTATTGTTTTCTGCAAGTAAGAGCAATGTTTTTGGTCTTGAGCCTGGGGAGTGTGAATCTTGTATTCTCGATACAGGAACAAATTGTCCACAGGGTCAATATACAACTGTTTGTATGACAACACAAAACCAAGTTAGTAACAAATGTTGTCGTCCTAATGCAAATACTCCTACTCCAACCAGTGAGGTAGGCAATGCAGATGTGAATTTTCGGAACGTCAATGTGAAATGTAACTGTACAACTCAGTTTAGTGCTTGTGGCAATAAGTGGGGTAAGACTAATATTGAATGGAGATCTTGTACTCCTAACATGGCCGGCACAAAAACATGTACAATAGCCACCGGAACGGTGCAAAATCCAACTTTTTGGGAAGTTCAAACCTGTACTAGTAATCCAACTGCAACCCCAGGCGGGCCTACTCCGACCCCAGGCGGGCCGACGCCAACGGTCAATCCTCAATGCGTCTGTGCGGCAGCCGGGACAAGCGCTGGTAGCTGTTCACCACAGTGCGATTTCAATAAGCAGACAGGTATCACAACCTACAACAATCCATTTACGATGAAATGCACAGTGGCCGCAACTTTTTTTCAGACTGCGCCGATTGCCGCCAATAAAAATGACTGGTGCCGCAGACCAGAGAGAACAAAAGGGGATGCAAATGGCGATGACAAAGTGACACTAATGGACTATTTTTATTATGTCTCGGCCAAATTTGGAGGTAAAATCCCATCATCAATCAATCCCGATTTCAACGGGGATGGAGCCATAAATGCCGAAGATAGAGCGATTATAATTAAATCACTGTAATAATTTTCAGGGTGTCATCCTGAGGGCAAAGCCCGAAGGATCTAGTAAATCGTAATTTACGCTTCGCTAGATTCCTCGCTTCGCTCGGAATGACAAAGACGAATTATGAAAAAAGAAGTTTTGAAAATCGGATTGATTTTTATAGTCACTGTTGCCACAGTTGTTTTTGGGTTGTATTCACTTTACGGAGGGGGAGCGTCGCAGTCAACCAAGGCAAGCGGTGAGACGATGGCCTTAAGTTTTAATACGGAAACCGTGACAGCCGCTATAGATACAGATTTTACCACTACTTTAAAAGTCAAGCCTTCAGTCAATGCCGTGCTTCGAGGGTACAAAGTCAAGGTTAATTTCGACAAAACAAAAATAAAATTTAAAACAATAGTCTATAAACTTGGAGTAGTCAGCGCTGGCTTAGGTGACACTAATGCAAAGATGACAGCTATTAATGAACGAGGCTATATAGAAATAATTGGTGAGGATGATACTGCAACCGGAAAAGCAGTGACAGCAACTGATGGCGCTGTGATTGCCACCATCACCTTTACAGCTTTGTCTACTACGGGAAACACTATATCAACACCGGGCTCGCAATTTTTTTCAATCACTGAAAACAAAAGCTTATTTGCCGGGTGGGCCATGACTCCAGGAAATTTAAGCGTTAATGGTGGTGGGCCGACTATGACTCCAGGCGGGCCAACTGTGACAGGTGGTCAAACAGGCGCGGCCAAGCTTAAGTTGAAACTAAAATTTCAGGGAATTGCCGGTAAGCCGGCCGATGCTTTTAATAAATTAAGTGTGAAAGTGAAATTGCTTAACGAGGCAACTGAGGCTGTCACTGACTATAAATCAGCAGATTTTGTAGCTGATGCCGCAGGAATCTGGACGGGCGAAGTTAGTTTTAACGTTAATCCTAGCAGTCGATATGTTGTCTATGCGAAAGGACAATTCCATATTCAGAAAAAAATATGCGATGAAAAACCTGTAGAGACGGCCGCGGGCACATATCGATGTGACAAAGGAAAGATAACCTTAAACACAGGTAATAATAATCTTGATTTTAGTGGAATTATACTACTTGCGGGAGACTTGCCAATCCAAGATGGAAGCGTTACCGCTTATGACACCTCGCTTGTCCGAAATAATTTAGGGAAGACAGATGCTGACGCAGTCAGCAAAGCAGATGTCAATCGCGATGGCAAGGTTGACACTCAGGATTATTCCTTAATAATCGCTGCGTTATCAGTTAGAAATGATGAATAACATGGAAGAAAATATTGAGCCGATGCAAAATAAAAATAGAATTTTTGTTTATCTCTTGGTCTTCTTTTTTGCCGTGTTTATAGGGACAGGTCTTTTCCTTCTTTTGACAAGTAAGTCAAAGACGACCGGTGAAAAAATTAGTACCGTAAAAATTAATGAAAACAAAAATGAAGACGTCGATTTCCCAGTTGAAGAGCCAAATCAAGTAGATGATGCTTCATTTACTAATAGACAAGAAAATCTTGTCATGCCGTCCGTTGCTCCATCAAATGGAAGCTTGACGCTTGAGACTGATTTGCCAGGAAACCAAATGAATATTGGGGACATGGTTGAGCTAAAGCTGGTTGCCGATTCGGCAGATAAAAACATCGTCGGATATGACGTAGTTATGTACTATGATTCACTGGCCTTCGATTTTGACAGGGCCCTTTCTTCTTTGCCGGATTACAATATATTCACTTACAAAAAAGGTCATTTTTTCACGATTACAGGTCTTAAAAATTTACAAAGCGCCCCATCACCGATGGTTAAGGCTACAGTTGCCACTTTTACATTTACGGCAACTAAAGCCGGTAAATTCGAGTTTTCATTAAGAGCATCAAATGACAAAGATAAGACAGATTTAATCACTGATAATACGGAAGTACTAGTTCCAGCTTTGAATCAGGTGATGGTTGATGTTAAATAATAGAAGAAGGGGGTGGATGCGGGTTAAGATGTTTGAAGGTAGAGGCTTGATATAAAATCTATCTTCCTACTTCAACTTTCTTAACTCGCTTCTAAATCCAACTTCCAGTTTTATAAAATGAATATTCTAAAAAAACTATTTTCCTTAATAATTTTTTTTTCAGTAGTGGCTCCTTTTGTATTGGGCGTTCAGGCGGCTTCATTGAAGTTTGACAAATCGACGGCGACGGCCGTAAACGGGGCCACTTTTCAAATTTCAGTGACTGTAGATCCGGGTAGTGATTCTCTTAACTCAACCGATGCCTATGTAACTTATGATTCAACACTTCTTAAAGCAACGGCAGTTACGGCCGGTGCACTTTTCCCAACTGTCTCAAACGATATATCAACAAGTGGTAAGGTCTATATAGCCGGTATGGTCAATGACCCAGCTTCGTCTGTTTCAACAGCCGGGACTTTGGCCACAATCACATTTCAAGGGCTTAAAGATGGGACCGGGTCACTCGCCTTTGACTGTGCAACATCAAAGATAATCAAAAATGATATCAATGCGACCAATGTCATCACCTGTTCTTCAAATGGGACAGCGGCTATCACGATCGGGGGAGGCGGAGGATCAGCTCCAGCTCCTCCGGCGCAGTTGCCTGAGTCCGGTATTTTTGACAATCTTATTAAATTTGCAGTACCAGGGGTAATCCTGTTATTATTAGGAGGAGCATTAAGATTTGTTCTTTAAAATTTTCATTTTGAATTTCTCATTTTTCATTGATTTTTCAGTTTGAAAACTAATTCATTGAAAAATTTAATTTCATTGAAAATTTCAAATTGAAAATCGAAAATTATAATAATATGAAGAATCCTGTAGTTACAAAAATTCTCGCAATCGTGGTCGGCATAGTCATTTTTATTGGAATATTAGTAATTGGATTTCAATTAGTGGGCACTCGGGCGGCCGATGTTGAGCCTCGTGATGTTGTTGTCTCCAATATTGAAAAAAATTCAGTCAAAATCTCTTGGGCTACGGGAGTCGATACTCAGGCAGTTTTAGAGTACGGGACGACGCCAACGACACTCAATTTCTTTGCACCTGAAGCTACTAAGGGCAAGGCTCATACTTTAGACCTAACTCTTCTTTCCCCAAATACAACCTATTACTTTGACATAAGGATAGGTGATCAGAAATTTGATAATGGGGGAGTTCCTTGGACTTTTTCAACCAAAAATACAGAAGGATCAGTTGCCTCGCCGACCGCAACAATCGCGCCAGTTGAGCCGTCCGCTGGTTCTGCATCACCTACGCCTGTTCAATCATTAAGTATCCCTGACGGTAATGAAGGATGTAGTTATACGGACTGTGCAGTAATCAAAACTAAGCTTGGTAGCGGCTGCTCAACTCAAGATTACTTCCTATGCCTGAGAAAATTGACACCAACTCCGTAAATAAGTCCTTAAAGTCGAAAGTCTATAAGGTCTTTAAAGTTATGTAAATATGTTAATGATGTGTTGACTTTAAAGACTTTATGAACTTTACAAACTTTATAGACTCACATTATTCCCCCGCTTGGGACTAGCAGATTGTAAAAGAAGTTGACGGCTGGCCTTAGGATTCCATCAAGCATCGATACTTTTCCAAATGGAATAATCATTAGTATTAAAAAAATCATTCCATATCTTTTAAGTGAGTACCATTCTCGGGCTTTTTCCTCCGGTAAAAATCCTCCGACTATTTTAAATCCGTCTAAGGGGTCAATTGGCAAAAGATTAAAAATTCCCAAAACCAAATTCATATGTATCATTGGGAGAAATAAAAACATACCTATAGTAGCTAAAACATTTAGTTTAACTAATATGAACAGTTTAAGTAGAAGAGAGAGTAGCAAGGCCAAAACAAAATTAGATATAGGGCCAGCGATTGAGATCCAAGCTGCGTCCCGTCGGGGGTTTTTAAGGTTGTAAGGATCAAACTCAACTGGCTTACCCCAACCGAAGCCAAAAAGGAGTAAAAACAACATACCAAACTTATCAATATGAACTCGGGGGTCAAGCTTTAGCCGCCCCTGAAGCCTCGGGGTCGGGTCGCCTAAGAAGTCAGAGGCCGCTGCATGTGAAAATTCATGGACGGTGATTGCCACAAGTAAAGAAATAAGGTAGATTACGAAGAGAGGAGGATTTGTAAATAAATAACTGAGCATAAAGTTCTAATTTCTAATTAACCTAATTAATCTAAAGAAGTTCCAAGTCCCAATTAGTCATTGGGTATTGTTTAGGTAAATTAGAATAATTAGATCAATTAGAATAATTAATAATTGTTTTTTCTGCAGACATATGTTATCATAAATAATTCGAAATTGAAAGATTAGGCTCAAATATTTATGGAAAACTCATGTTATCACTGTGGTAAGACAGTCCTTTATGGTCGTACTCATACTCATCATCGAGGAGTCGCTGGAGGACGGTGGAAAAAGCGCGCACCCAAAAAGCAAAAAATCTTTCGGTCTAATTTTGTCCGCCTAAGCATCATTGAAAATGGTCTGAAGAAGAGAATCAAGATGTGTGCCAAGTGCTTAAAGAGAGTACGAAAAGACATGAAAGACGGTAAAAAACCATTTGTAGTCTTGGCAGCAGTCAAAAAAGAAATGAACGCTAAAAATAAAGCCAGCAAAGTTGCTGAAGAAGCGAAAACAGAAGTAAGAGCTACTTTAAAGAAAACATCTTCTAAGAAATAATTTTCATTTTGAATTTTTCATTTTTCAATAAGTTTTCATTTAAACATTTTTCAGTTTGAAAATTGAATCATTAATAACTTAATGAAAACTGAAAACTAGATTTCAATAGCTTTAAGCTCTCCATCCTTTTCCTTATAGAGCGGAGCGTCCTGCTCAACACTCCGTTGAGTGAAAACAACACCCTGCAGATGATCCATCTCATGCTGAATAATTGTTGCTTCAAGACCATGGAACCATCTCCTCACGACCCCCGAGGTCGTGGAGGAAAGATCTTGGTACTCAAGAAGTATTTTGGGCGCCCTCTTAACCGGTCCCCAGATACGAGGGATCGAAAGACATCCCTCGAGTTTAACAGGCGCTTTTTTTAATTTTTTTGCCTTTCCTTTAGACTTTGGCTTGCCCACCGTAGCGTGAGCGGAGGAGGGGTTTTGGATTTTCAGTATTTTAGGGTTAATAAACACCCGCGTATCAGTAGTTGGTGATTTTTTAATAATAAAAATTGAGAGATCGACTCCAACTTGATTGGCGGCCAGTCCCACTCCCTGAGGATCAGTCTGAGCAGCCAAAGTCTCCTCCATCTCAAAGATGAATTTCTTTATCTTTTCATCAATCTCACTCACCTGTTTGGTGGGCGATGATAAGACTTTATTTGGAACAGTAACAATTTTTAGCATGAGATTATTATATAATAAGTACATATGTTTGACTCGACATCTCACGAAATAACATCGGGGTTGAGTTTTGAAGAGCAGGCGTTAGCAATATTAGGTAAAGATAGGGTTTTGGGAAGGGACGCTTACAAAGTCATAGAAGAGGAATATAACAAACAGCCTAGCGATCGCCCACAAATGAGATTTGTATTTGATGATAAAGAGCCTAAAGTGAACGGAAAATATTTTGAAAGTTTACATCCGGGATTAGTATTAACCCGCGTTCCGTCTTCAATGGAGTTTATATCGTCCGAAGAAACTACAGAAGGCATAAAACAAAAAATCGAAAAAAAACTAATAACAATAAGGGAATTAAAAAAATTATTCCCCGAAATATATGATCAAAGATCCAATGATGCAAAATACGCAGATGATCCAATTGAAGGAGGTTGGACAATTGAATCAAATAGTTCAACACTAACGACGCAGGCAATGGAGATTCATAAAACTATAAAATTTGGCAATACAAAGACTGGCATACCAACGCCCCAATATTATTTAATGGCGTATATGCGTGATTATTTATTAAAACGAGGAGAAAGTCCTTTTTTAAAAACAGGGAATAACGATCAAGATACAAATGTTGTTTATTGTCGAAAAGACGATCAGATAATTCAAGCAGTTGGAAGATCCAAAATTGCTCAAAACATATTAAGACCTAACATATTTTTTAATAATCCAACATCTAATAAAACCATGAATACAGTTGGTAAAGTAATTAATGTAGGAAGAGTAAAAATATGAAGCTTTCACTTTGCATCGCCACTTTCAATGAAGAAAAGAACATCCATTACCCACTGGATTCGGCTTATGATTTAGTAGATGAAGTGGTTATAGTCGATGGGGGATCAGCTGATAAAACTATAGAAGTAGTCAAGTCTTATGGCAAGAAGGTGAGAGTTATTACATCTGACAACCCTGTCATGTTCCATAAAAACAAGCAGAAGGCAATTGAAGCAGCAAAAGGGGAATGGATCTTACAGCTTGACGCGGATGAAGAACTGACCGATGAATTAAAAGGTGAAATTCGTTCAATTGTCATCTCGAACAATGACAAGGTGGTAGCATATTGGTTGCCGAGAAAGAACTGGTTTTTATCAAGGTTTCTTATGAAAGGGGGGCAGTATCCCGACTATACGGTTCGACTATATCGTAATGGCTATGCTAGATTTCCATGTAAAGATGTACATGAAAACGTGGAAATAATCTCAAATCTCAAAACTCAAATCTCAAAACTACAACTCAAATCTCAAAAGTTTGAAAATTTAAAATTGGAAATTGGTTATATTAAAAATCCTATCTCTCATTATGCAGATCCCGATTTTAGCCGCTATTTACTTAGATGGGACCGGTATACGACCGCTGAAGTTGAGAGAATGCCTAAAGACACTCATTTGAGTTTTTTTAAGTATTTTTGCTGGTATCCGAAGAAGACTTTTTTTCTGATGTATTTCCGTCACAAGGGCTTTATGGACGGCTTCCCAGGCTTTGTCTTCGCCCTATTTTCTTCAATAAGGTTCTGGGTGATATATGTAAAGTGGAGAGCGAAAAAAGGCTTATCAAGTTTGTCAAGTTTATAAAGTTTATCAAGTATTTTTCTTGATGAACTTGACGAACTTTATAACTTGATGAACTATTTTAAGCTCCTATCTTAAACTCCACCACTTCTCCATCAACCATAACGTAGTTTTTACCTACCGTTTGGACTAATCCTTTTTCCCGGGCGGTTGTCCATCCATTTGAATCGACGAATTTTTGGAAAGGGATAACATCGGCTTTTATGAATTTCTTTTCAAAATCGGTGTGAATGGTACCAGCCGCCTGTGGGGCGAGCCAACCCTTCTTAATTGTCCAGGCTCGGGCTTCAATCGATCCTGCCGTCAAGAAAGAAATTAATCCAAGAATTTCATATGCTTTCTTTATCAAGCGATTTAAGCCCGACTCAGTTTGTCCAAACTGTTTAAGATACTCGATTTGCTCTTCTCCACTGAATTCAACTATTTCCGCCTCCATTTTTGCACACAAATATAGATAATGGCTAGTGGTTGGTGATTGGTGGTTAGTGTTTTTGTCATTCTGAACTTGTTTCAGAATTTCTTCAATTTTTTTTCCTGTTTCGGTCTTATTTTGTAACTGGGATTCAGAGACATTAAAAACGTATATAACTGGTTTTGAAGTTAAAAGATTTAAGGGCCTTAAAGATTCCAATTCTTTATCAGTTAAGGATTGAGAACGGATAGGGATACCTTTATTAAGTTGTTCCTTTGCCCCTTTCATAACCTGCCAGGTTATGAGGGCTTCCTTGGAAGTGGAGCTACCTTTAGGTTCTTTTTGTTTATTCAAGGTTTCCAGGTCGGCCAGCATTAGCTCAGCTTCAATCGTCTGGAGATCGTCAAGCGGGTTGATTTTATTAGTAACATGGATAATGTTTCCATCTTCAAAAAGACGGACAACGTGGATGATTGCCTCAACTTCTCGGATGTGGGATAAAAATTTATTACCCAACCCTTCGCCTTTTGAAGCCCCGCGGACTAAACCGGCGATATCATAAAATTCAATTGCCGCAGGGACAATTTTAGTTGTGTTAACGATTTTAGCCAAGATAGGGAGTCTTTCATCGGGGACTTCAATAATTCCGACATTTGGCTCAATAGTACAAAAAGGATAATTAGCCACATTAGCCACCTGCTTTTTGAGCAATGCATTAAATAAAGTGCTTTTCCCTACATTTGGTAGTCCGACAATTCCGATTGATAACTTCATAGTGAAATATTATATCAGTATTCAGTATGGAGTATTGAGTATTCAGTATCAAGACTTGATAAAGGAGGATTTCATTAGGCCGTTTAACAATTTTCTAATCTCAATTGACTTGAAAGCTAATACCTTAAATTCAAAGATTTCGATATATTTTAAATCCTTTGCTATTAATAATTGATTTTGAATTTCTGCTAGTGACCCCAAAGATGTGAAGTAGAAATGCGATTTATCATTTGCTGTTCTTCTGTAAAAGCCTTCGGCAATATTTGAGGTAATTGATACTGCGGCTCTTCTCATCTGGTCAACTAAACTATATTTTTCATTTTTTAGTAATTTTTTTGTAATTTTATATATATCCAAAACAAACTGATGGGATTTTTTCCAAGCGATTAAATTAACAAACGACTTTATTTTTTTCCCCATACTCAATACTCGATACTAAATACTTGTCAATGGACTATATGCTACAAATGAAGATTTTTAGGCCTTGCGACCGTATTTTTCTTTTGAAAGCTTGATTATTTTTTCACGGTTATCATTCTTCATTGATGGCAGTGGTAAAGTGGTCACTGGAAATGGAGCGCTTGTCATTCCGTCAATTGACAATTTTAAGACCGCCTCAAATTTTCCAAGCGAAACAAGATCGTTCTCTGTGTATATTTCAGCATACTCACGTGTCAGAACATAGGCATCGCGGGCACCGACGACAAATGACATCAAAGTACCGACATTTCCAAATATTGCCCTGGTTACTTCTTCATCCAGCTGCTCAATATATTGATTGGCAAGAGTTAAAGATAACCGGTATTTGCGTGCTTCAGACAGTATTTTTATAAAAGATTGAGTGGCAAAGTTCTGAAACTCATCAACATAAAGGAAGAAATCTTTCCGGTCGGCTTCTTTTAT
>Ga0209211_10003198_pt1 | contig 27032 bp, 30 predicted proteins | sample RifGroA2_FD_183992 | JGI IMG/M metagenome (GOLD analysis project Ga0209211, IMG submission 183992) | Groundwater microbial communities from Rifle, Colorado, USA - Groundwater A2 (SPAdes) (version 2) | ecosystem: Environmental > Aquatic > Deep subsurface > Groundwater | place: Rifle, Colorado...
GGAAGATTAGTTTTACTGAATAGAAAGGTTTATTGTTCTCTTTTTTGTAGGATATTTGTGTTGCGTAGATAACAACACAAAGGGGTTAGCACCTAAAAAGGCTAACCCTTTATACTTTATATACTAAAATTTACTGAATTTAATCAAAAAGGAAAAGACTACTTTAATTCATTTGTAAATAATATTATAGATAGTCCGCAGGTTTATCACACCTTGAAAAGTAATTTTGATAATAGTTTAGCGGAGCTAAAAAACATCAGGGTAAAGTTATCTAAAATTGGAACAAGTAAAAAGAAAGGAGAGGTCTGGGAAAGAATATGTATTGGAGTTCTTGACTATATCTTCAAAGAAACATTGCCCTTAAGTAATTCATATTTACCAGATGGGATTACCTATTTTCAAGAGGATGACTCTATGCTCTGGGATTCAAAGGGTTTGAGGAAGACATCATTATTACAAAGCACAAGAAAGAAGAATTCAAAGACTATAAAAGACACTTTTTATATTAAAGCATTTAAAAATAAGAAATTTAATTTTAAATATTATATATTTATCACTGTCGGTGTTAAAAAAGAAGATTTTGAAAGAGTCCTAGAAAAAATGATAAAAGAACTTGCAAAATTGAATGTAAAAGATGTAAAGATAGCCTGTGTTACAGATAAATATCTTAAAAAACTTGCTGAAGTATTTAAGTCACAAGATGATTCTTCAAGGATTCATAAAAATTTAGGGCAATTTGCAGAAATAATGAAGAGAGAATTTGATAAGAGCTACCTCGATGATTTAGATAAAAAGATATTCGATAAAATTGGTAAGGGTAGAGTTATTAATGAATCTGAATTAAGAAAAGAAGTAAAGAGTTTATCTTAGAGAAATTATAAAAATCACTTCTTTTTCCCCTTAGTTTACGCGTTGCGTTGCTCCTTGTTCATCTCAAGGAGTAGCACGTTCTTGCGAAAGCGAAAAAAGAAAAATAAAGAAGCCCTCCGAAGAGGGCTCTTCTTCTTTAATCCTCACCGAAGCGGATAACTCCGTATTTCGGGCGAGGGTCTCCTGTCGAGCGTCGTGTTTTGACACCGCAGGCATTTTGCCAAACTCTGCGAACTGGATTCCATCGAAAGCCAAGCTGTTTGAGGAAGTCTACTTCCTCTGGGCTCAACCTCTGCTGGAACTCAGCCCAAACCCAAGCGCCGACTGCGTAGCAGGAGCGGACAAGCTCTGGATTGTGGGTGCGAACTGCTTCGACAACTTCAAGTTGTTTAGCATTTTCTTGCTCACTGTTGTTTTCCATTGTATTTCTACCTCCTTTCAGCGTTGTAAAGACATTTTTTGTCATACCCGTAGCCTGCGTAGAAGAGTGCCTTTTACAGTTTGAAGAACGAAGCAACCCACGTTCAGACCTCCAGAGGGCAAACTCTAAAAGGTTAGCTCTGTGGTATGGAAAGACAAAAAATGGCAAACGCGAAAGAGAGGAAAGAGCAGAAGGAAAACAAAGGAAGAAAATGCAAAATGAAATGAGAAGCAGTAGCACAGAGAGCTTTTCTGCATCAATCGGGGCGCATGAGAGCTGAGAGGGATGAGCCAGATACAGAAAGATTGGCTAAGATGCGCAGTTCTTTTGGCAAATGCATGTAAGAAGCGAGGCAGGTAGCGAGAAATAGGGGTTTTGAGGTGAGGATTAAAGTTTCTGAGGAAGGCAATATAATTTTCTTTTTTCGCTGAGCGCAAAACGTGGTTATTTGTAAAGATACCGTATACTATCACGAACTAAGGTAACTTTCTTTTTCTCTATAGAAAGAGATCCGCTAGCTATTTCATTCATCACCCGATCAATTTTCCTCTCTAATTGTATCATTTGCCATGCAAGCGTTTCTATAAGGGGTTGGCTCCGTAATCTTCTTCGACAAGTTTCTGAGAATGATATGTACTCCTTTTCCGCTTGTCTTTTGAGAGATTCATAGGTGCCTGTGTCAATACGAAAGTGGACTTGAACGTTCTTTCTAGGCACGTACGGATTTTTTTGCATAGTCTGATCCTGCAAGTGCTTCACCACATCTTTCTTCAACCTCAAATAAAAGGCTGATAAAGACCATGCGAATGAGTGGCTCTTTTTCTAATTTGGTATAGAACTTAAGAGCCACTGCACGTTTTTCTTTGTCCAAACAGTATCTTCGTAGATTATTGATTCTCTCAGAGAAGTAAGACATAAAATCTTTGTCTATATCATGCTTCTTAGCATATTCATCTAATACTGTGTTAAGAGGCAATTCTAATTCGTCTACATTTGGCGATTTAAGAGCTTCTTTCTTAGGACGTCCACGTTTACCTTTATTTAACAACTTCTCAAGTCCATCGAGTCTCTTCAAAAGGTCGTCAATAGAGGGAGCTTTTTCCATAATCCTCAATTGAATACATGGTTTTTTATCTTTGAGGTGATGGAATAAACATAATCTATTACGAAAGTTATTAAGCGTTCTTTCGACGATTAAAGGGGATTCGTTAATCTTTCTAAATTGTCTATCAGTTTACTACAAAGTAGTAACACAATAGAAAGATTTATAAAGTCCAATTTCTCCTAAAAAGCATGACATCAGAATTTAACGCACATCCTGTACGCGAAAAGTATCAGGACTTTGATGGAAAGAACAAAGAACAAATGTCTCTGCTTTTGGCAGATAATAGGTATCCAATGTTTACTACGCAGGTATTTGAGGAAAGAGTACTGGGAAGAGGCATTGGAAGATATGTGGGCACAGGCGATTTAGTCGCTTACGATGGTTTGAAAAAAGACGATCAAGAAGTAAAAATCATCTTGACAGCAAATAGAAGTGGTCTTACTAAAGTTGGTAGATTTGCACTTGGTCTTATTAATCCTCAATCAGCATATATTAACGGGGCGGTTAATCTTAATCAAGCAAGAGATGCTCAAGGTAAGGAAGTAAAAGAAGTTTATAATACTCTTTCAGGAAATGGAGTCATTGCACTCAAACGAAAGGATTTTGGTATCTTGAATCAAGATATGACTCAAGAACAACGACTTAATCATAAAGGATGGAGAATTTTAGCACGACATCCCGATGAAGTACCCAAAGAATTTGCAGAAGATTTTGAAGCGTTTAAGGAATACAATGTAAATGTAGTCTCGCCTCAATATGATAATGCAATGGGCTTTTATCTTGCGGATGGAGAAAAAGTGCCAACGCTTAGGGCGTGGTACGTCGACTGGCTTGTTGGCAACAGGTGGTCGGGGGCTTTTGGTGGTACCGGCCTCGATGGCGTTGGTGGTGGCTTGGTCGGTGTAGCGCCGGAGGCGCCTAATGCGCTCGGCATCGTGAAACCTACTCTTCAAGAAGCTCTTGAAATAGTCGGTGCTCAATGGAACGGTTTAGAGCTAAGAGCAAAACAATAAATGAATTCAAAAATTAGGGTAATCAAATAAACCTATTGTTTGAATATATCTATTTTGGTAACTGAATCTTTTTATAGCTTCTTCTCAGGTATGCTTTGTCCTAGCTAACTACACAACAAGGATGTGCAGAGCAGACTAGGTTACACGTCCTTTCACTATGGCAACATTGTTGCTATAAAATACAACTGCGACAGCAATGAAGCAGTGGTGAGAATATTGTAACAGTGAAAGGGCTACTCTGGGGGCGTGGTACGTCAACAGGCTTGATGACAACAGGAGGTCGAGGGCTAATGGTAATACCAACCTCGATAACGATGATGGTGGCTTGGTCGAATAGCTTAGTCTGCTGTTAGGATATACTATGACATACAATTTACTCTGCTCCTACGAAAATCTTTATGGAGCGTATCTAAAAGCACGACAACAAAAAACACAAAAACACTATGTGTTAAAATTTGAGAAAGATTTAGAAAAGAATCTGAAACAATTGCAGGCAGAACTGATAACTCAGACTTATAAGCCGAAACCTCTGAAAACGTTTATTATTCGAGACCCTAAAACACGAAAAATATCAAAATCAAAGTTTAGAGATAGAATTATTCATCATACACTCATTAACATCATTGGACCTCCTTTTCAAAAGAGTTTTATTTGTGATTCATATGCAAATCAAATAGGAAAAGGCACACTCAAGGCAGTAGAACGCTTTGATGTATTCAAAAGAAAGGTATCTCATAATGGAACGAGACCTTGTTATGTGCTAAAGGCAGACATCAAACATTATTTTGAAGAAGTTGACCACGAGATACTTATGAACCTTCTCAAGAGAAGGATAAATGACGATAAAATAATCTGGCTCGTACAACAGATTTTATCTAATGTATCTGATAGGTATTCGGGGGGGGGCGTTCGCCTCGAGGTATGCCTCTGGGTAACCACACTTCACAGTTTTTCGCCAATGTTTACCTCAATGAACTTGACCAATTTGTTAAGCATACGCTTAAAGCTCAATATTATATTTGCTATGTTGATGATTTTGTTATTCTTTCACGTTCAAAGCAAGAATTAGAAGTGTGGAAAGAGAAGATTAATTCTTTTCTAAGAGAAGAGTTGCGCCTTGAACTGCATCCTGATAAGTCAAAAATTTTACTTCTTGAGCAAGGAATCACATTTCTTGGATTTAGAATATTTCCTCATCATAGAATATTAAGAAAAGCAAACCTCAGGAAGTTTCATGGAAAATTGAAAGAGTTGAAGATATTGTACAAAGAAAATCAGATAAACAGAGAGCAAGTCGTTGAACAATTAGAAGGTATTAATTATAACTCATTGTAGTTAAGAGGCAATTCTAATTCGTCTACATTTGGCGATTTAAGAGCTTCTTTCTTAGGACGTCCACGTTTACCTTTATTTAACAACTTCTCAAGTCCATCGAGTCTCTTCAAAAGGTCGTCAATAGAGGGAGCTTTTTCCATAATCCTCAATTGAATACATGGTTTTTTATCTTTGAGGTGATGGAATAAACATAATCTATTACGAAAGTTATTAAGCGTTCTTTCGACGATTAAAGGGGATTCGTTAATCTTTCTAAATTGTCTATCAGTTTACTACAAAGTAGTAACACAATAGAAAGATTTATAAAGTCCAATTTCTCCTAAAAAGCATGACATCAGAATTTAACGCACATCCTGTACGCGAAAAGTATCAGGACTTTGATGGAAAGAACAAAGAACAAATGTCTCTGCTTTTGGCAGATAATAGGTATCCAATGTTTACTACGCAGGTATTTGAGGAAAGAGTACTGGGAAGAGGCATTGGAAGATATGTGGGCACAGGCGATTTAGTCGCTTACGATGGTTTGAAAAAAGACGATCAAGAAGTAAAAATCATCTTGACAGCAAATAGAAGTGGTCTTACTAAAGTTGGTAGATTTGCACTTGGTCTTATTAATCCTCAATCAGCATATATTAACGGGGCGGTTAATCTTAATCAAGCAAGAGATGCTCAAGGTAAGGAAGTAAAAGAAGTTTATAATACTCTTTCAGGAAATGGAGTCATTGCACTCAAACGAAAGGATTTTGGTATCTTGAATCAAGATATGACTCAAGAACAACGACTTAATCATAAAGGATGGAGAATTTTAGCACGACATCCCGATGAAGTACCCAAAGAATTTGCAGAAGATTTTGAAGCGTTTAAGGAATACAATGTAAATGTAGTCTCGCCTCAATATGATAATGCAATGGGCTTTTATCTTGCGGATGGAGAAAAAGTGCCAACGCTTAGGGCGTGGTACGTCTGCGGGCTTGTTGGCTACTGGTGGTCGAGGGCTAGTGGTGATGCCAACCTCGTTGGCGATGGTGGTGGCTTGGTCGGTGTAGCGCCGGAGGCGCCTAATGCGCTCGATATAAATGTTCAGCAAGTGAAAGCATATAGCTCTGAAGATTTAGTCGCTTTTGACAATGCAGTAAGAGGACTGGAAAGTGTTCTTAATCCTGCTTTGCTTAGACCATTTCAGCAATTGAGAAGCAAACTGTAAATTCCTATTTACTTCTTGGAAATATACATCTTACCCGACGAATGTTTTTATAGTCTATTCTGGAGAGCATTATGTCCTAGCTAACTCTGCAACAAGGATGCAGAGAGCAGACTGGGCTACACGTCCTTTCACTAGGGCAACGTTGTTGCTATAAAATACAACTGCGACAGTAATGAAGCAGTGGTGAGAATATTGTAACAGTGAAAGGGCTACTCTGGGGGCGTGGTACGTCAACAGGCTTGATGACAACAGGAGGTCGAGGGCTAATTTTTCTTCATACACGCTGTCAAGCGTTAGAAGTTGCTCATCAGGCATATTGAGATTAAGAACTATCGGAGAATTGTCTGGCTCAATGTTTCCGTAAATGCTCGGTTGCATGAGTGATTCTTTCTCGCTGTCGCTCAACTCTAAGGGATTAACAACTCCACAAAGCTCGTTCTGTTCTCCTTCATAGAGCGTGCAGTTTAAAGCAAAGGCTGGCGGTAATTCTGCGATAATGAGAGCTACCGCCAGCAAAAATAAAGTTTTCATGGTCTTTTTTTACGCGCTTATCCGACAATCAAGTTTACAACAAGCGGAGCTGCCCAGACAACAGCAAGACCGATTAATACATACATCGTCATTGACTTTGCGTTATCGCGTTTCTTTGGGTCGCTTCCAGACGTCATGTAGGTAATTCCTGCCCCTAACAGCGCAATTCCTGCGAGAGCAGATGCCACATACTTCACCAGATTGTATATTTTCATTACTGGCGTTAATATTTGGTCAAATGTCGCTTGGTCTTGTGCGCTCGGCTGTTGGTTTAAGTCTGCTGCTGCCGCGACTAAAATCGGGCTTGCGAGCATAACGAGCATTGCCGTAAGCGTGAATAGTTTTGCATTCATAATTTTCCTCCTGCAATTTAATTGGACGCGGAGAGAATTCATCGGGAAACAACCGCAGTTGTCTCTCTCCATCTGTTCCGCGAGTGTTCCATGTATAGAAAGGAAAATGAGATTGTTGCATTGTATATTTTCTTTCTTCTAGCCATTTGATCATAGAAAACTGAGCGAAAAAGTGCTTAAATAGAATCAAGTAAGAAAGAAGTTCATTTAATAGGGGATTCTAAAACTCACTAAAAAGGGGATTAAAAAGTACCTTTTTTCTCTGGAAAGAAAAGGGATTAAAAAAGGGAAGAAAAAGAGCACAATCTTCTCACTTGTGGATTTATAAAATTAGACCTTACTGAAACTCTATGAATGAAATAATTGAAACTGAAATGCCAGAAAGAAAAGAAAGACCAGAACCAGAGTGGATGAGGATTCTACAGAGAATTATTGAGACAAACCAGAAGTTATTTAAGGATGAATCTCTTCAGTATGTTCAGAGATGAAAATATATCTTTCCTCTTGATTTCTTACAATGTTAGAGACTTGGTCACTTCTGACTTATGCTCGGTAGAGGCTTTGTATTTCTGTAAAAGTCTTGATCCCGCGTAGTTAAAATTCAGTAAGTATCTATAAAGGTCTAATACTCATAATGATCCCGCCCGGATTTGAACCGGGGACCCCCGCCTTTCTTACGCAAGGAGAATATTCTCCCCTGACGGTCATCTTCCCTTGCAGGAAATGACGATACTGTTCTAACGAACAGCACTCATATAAGAGCGGTGCTCTAAACCAGGCTGAGCTACGGGATCATTCAACTTAAAGATAAAAGAATGTATTTAAAGATTGGGTTCGCCTATTATTCATGGGAAATACAGAAGTAGAGCTTATCCAAAAGAAATTTGTGGAATATGACCTTCATCCAAATTATAGGGAGCATGAAGCAGTTATCACAAGCGAGGAAGCATCGAAAACAAGAGGAGATTTACTTAAACAAGGCATCAAAGCACTGCTCTTTACAAATGGTAAAGAAGAGTTTGTCATTGTAAACATTCCTGCAGATAGAAGAGTAGATCAAAAGAAAGTGGCTCAAGCAATAGGCTGGCCTAAAGGAGCAGTAAGGATGGCTACACAGGAAGAGGTGATGGAAAAAACAGGATGTGAAATAGGAGCTGTTCCACCATTTGGTCACAAGAATGCAATTCCAATTCTAATAGACAAAGGAGTCTATGAGAATCAAGAAAATGCATTTAACATAGGTCTCCGTACAAAATCCGTAAAAATCAAAACAGCCGAAATGAAAGTTCTTTTCGAAAAAGAGAAAGTATTGGAAGGGAATTTCGTCAAAGATTCAGAAATAAAGTCCTAAATTTGCTCAAATTAGTAGTAAATTACAATGTTGACAAGTAGGTTGATTGTGTTCCCTGTTTTCCTAATCCTCAAGAACGAGAAGTTCTTGATGGCCTCGAAAAATGAAATTTTTCTCAGTGTCAATTAGAGAATTAGCCACAAAAGTTAGCACAATTAGGCTAATTCTCTATGACTTCTCCAAAGTGCACACACGAGTTTATATAATAAGCGCAAGTATAGAAATAATGATTGTCGGTATTACCGGACCAATTGCTTCTGGAAAGAGTGTGTTCGCAGAGATGCTCGTCGAGAGAGGTTTTATTCGCATGACTCTCTCAGAAGAAGTAAGAGAAGAGTGCAAGCTCAGAGGCTTGCCGATTGAGCGCAAGGTTCTACAAGATTTAGGAAATGAACTACGTATTAAACATGGTACTGGTTATTGGGCACGTCGTCTGCTTGCAAAAGTAAAAGCAGACAAGAACTACATAATTGAAGGTATCCGCAATCCTGGAGAAATAGAAGAACTTAGGAAAGAGCGCAATTTCGTTCTAATAGGTTTCACTGCACCTGAAGATCTCCGCCTAAAATGGATTCTAAAAAGAAATAAGGATAGCGATCCAAAAACAATTGAAGAAATAAGGACAATTGATAGACGCGACAGAGGAATAGGGGAATCTGCTCACGGTCAACAATCCGAAGCATGCTTCGCAATGGCGGATGCTTATATCCTCAATAACACAACTCTTGATGATTTGCGCCTTAAGGCAGTAGAGCTTGTCGAACAATTAGGGTGTTAAAATAGAGTAAAGAACTACACCTATCTTCTTTGCATCAGTTTTGCTTCTTCAAAAATATCAAGTGCCATCTTCAATCCTAGAACATACCCGCTTTGGGTCAGTTTAGCCGTAGCAGAATTCATGTTTGAAGAAATAATTTCCTTATGCCCTACGATAGCAAGATCCCTCGCAAAAGCATCAAAATCAATTTCAATCAAACCTTGATTATTAGTTCGCTGATAAACTTGAAAATCGAATAAGTTATTATCGCTAAATTTTCGAGAATTGAAAGTTTCAGATAACTCTTCAAGAATTGTCTCTTTAAAAATATCAGTCACTTCGTTTTGCCTATAGTATTCAATAGAAGGTCTTGGAAAGAGATGATTACATCCAGTATATCCAAAAGCGAAAACGACTACGCCAATAGCGAAGCCATTATTAATTGCCCATCGTCTAAATGAACTCATCAAACCCGTTGGAAAAGAGGGTTAAAAAGTTTTATCGTGCTGAAAAGAATGCCTTTTCCATTTCCAAGCATCATCACAAACCTTAAATCTCTATCGAAAGAATATTATCTACTCTCACTAACAATTCTTCTATATTCTCTAATCTCACTCTCAGTTAGTCTAGAAATAACTTCATCGAAAATTGAAACAAATATTTTTGCCTCTTTTAACATTGCTCGAATTTTATCTTCCTGATCGATTTTCATATAATACTGTGCGTCAATTCTTTTACCCTTATGTTGATTTATTATTTTAGTCTTTTCCTCGCCTAAAAGAAAACTTACGGCAAGAATTGAACAAGCATGATTTTCACATTTAATACCTATTCTTTGAAGAAAAGAATAAAGTGCGTAATACTCGGCATAGTAAGTTGCAACAGTCGCCCAAAGAAAATCATTATCATTCAAGTCTTTTTCTGCTCTGAATAAAGACGATTTTGCCTGTTCAAGATATGATTTTGAAAGTCGCTCATTTGGCTCGACAATTTTCAATCCATCTTTGAGCTTGAAGCACCATCTTAATATCTCATTTCCCATAATACTCCCAAGTTATATTAACATATAAAGAATGATTATTTAAGATAATGTGATTTTCTTCTATTTCTTTTATTAAAGGTTCATTCTCGCGCATAGCCTTTCTAAACGAATCTTCTTTTAATCTGTTTTGATGTATCTTATAAGGCAAAAGATGAAAAGGCAGCTCCTGCTCTTTTTCAGATATAATAAATAAGTCTAAATCAGAATCTTTATCTGCCTTAAATTTAGCAAAACTGCCAAATATGATAACTAAATCATTAGTATTGAGAGACTTTAAGAATATCTTAAATTCAGGATATTTCTCCACAAAAAAATCCATTTTATATATCTCTGCCTTTAACAAATAAGACTTAGTTTGTATATTCTCAAAGTTCAAGCTAAAATACTTATTTTTTCCTTCCATCTTGCCTTTTAACACTCTTTCCTTTTCAAGGTAAGAAAGAATATTCTGGCACGTTTTAAGAGGAATTTTTGTAAGTCTACTTATCTGTCTTAAATAAAATTCAGCCTTGTAATTTCTACTATAAAGAGCAAGTACCACTAAGTTATTGTTTCCTTTTAGATACATATGTATACTAATAGATACAAAGTTTATAAATCTTCCGCTTCACTATCCTAACTCATAATAAGTGTCTCTAAGATTTTGCCTTCTTCCAAAGGATTTCAAAATATTTCCTATATCCTTCAGCCACAAATTTATCTTGTATCAAAAAAGCATAAGGGTTCTCAGTGAAAACTACAATTGCAACATTATCATTTACAATAATCGTTTCTTGAAACTGTGTAAATTCCTTTGCAAGATAACGAATTTTACTCAAAGGCTTTTTGCTTATTTCTTTTCCAATTATGCGCACAGTTTCATCAAATACTTGTCTCGCAGAGAGTTTATTTTTAATTCTTCGTTCATGAAGATTCAACCACCAAGTGTCAGTCATACGTTCAACACAGGGAGATCCTCCTCCAAAAGTAAGATATTCTTTGCCATTCGCCTTAATCATAAAGTTATACACTTCTTGAATTCCACGTAAACCCTTATAAACTGTCGCAAGTTCTTTTTTCTTAACTAAACGCTCCCGCTTTTTAAGCTCGGGCAATATTTCTGAGAATTTCCTTTTCTTCTCATCAATAAACTGATAAAAGTTTTCAGGATTAGTTGCTTGATAGAGTTTCCGTTTTCCTTCAAGAATGTAATTAATCAAACTTTTCTCAATAAGAGAATTTAATGCTCTATGCACAACTGAGTTTTGCAGACAAGTTTTCTCAAGAATCGGTCCTGCCGTGCTTGTACCCAATTCCAAAAGATGCACATACACTTTAATCTCTGCCCGTGTCAAACCCAAGTCCTCCAAAATCTGTGTATCCATTATGCATAAGGGAAATCTGTGTTTTTAATTCTTTCGTTTGTAGTATCTTTTGGGAGGATAAATGTTTATAAGACCTGTCTTGGATAAGATTTTATGAAAAACATTTCAAGACATGAACATCTGCAAATCTTAGTTGTAGAAGACTCGCCCAGTCATATCAAAGATATAAAAGTCGAAATGAATAGAAGAATTTCCCAAGGAGCACACTTAAATGTTTTGTATGTCTCCAATCTCCACGACGCATTAAGACAAATGAATTCTGCTGACGGCATCATAAGCGATGTATTCTTTCCTCTAAATCTTTCGGGAATAAATCCAGACGCAAACGCTCAAAGTTTCTTACAACGTTTTACAAGAGATAATGTTCTTCCTGCCTCAGGTACATATCTTGCGCATATTGCACACAAGAATAACCTACCTATTGCACTCTGTACAGATGGACATCATCACGCCAAAAATCTCAGAGAAGTATATTCATTTATTCAAGAGGAAGGAATTCCTTTTGTTCCTAACTACCAAAGTGAATACGAATCTGTCGCAAAGCATAAGTATTGGGCATCTGCATATGGGCAAATGCTTGACCTTATAGGAAGAAAAGTATCTGGATTTCCCCAAGTATTTGAAAACATCTGGAGTCACGAAGAAAGATACAAACCTTCACGAGAAGAGAAAGAAAAGTATAACTGTTTTATCAAGCAATATACTCTGCCCGAAGACTTCAATCCTCGTCAAAGTGAACCTGAAAGAATATTTTTAAAAGATATTGATGAATAAAATATTTTTCTGTTTAGAGCAACGCAAATTATATAAGGCTCGTAAAATGAATTGATACATGTTAATCGGCGTACTTGGCAGACCAAACGTGGGAAAAAGTACCTTCTTCAAAGCAGCAACTTTAGTTGATGTACTTATAGCAAACTACCCTTTCGCAACAATTAAAGCAAATCATGGTATGGCTTACGTAAGAATAAAAGACCTCGCATCGGAGTTCGGCAAAGTCAGCAATCCACGGGAAGGCTACGTCAAACAAAACTGGCGTTTCGTTCCTTTTGAGCTGATGGATGTTGCGGGCTTGGTTGAAGGAGCGTCACAAGGCAAAGGTTTAGGCAATGAATTCCTCAACGACCTCTCTACAGCAGACGCATTCATTCATGTCATTGACTTATCAGGAGAAACAGATGGCGAAGGCAAACCTGCAGAGAATTACGATCCTGCAAAAGATATTCAGATTATAGAGAAAGAATTAGACCTCTGGTATCTTGGAATTCTTAAGAAAGTTTGGGCCAGTTTTGCAAGAACAGTCGAAATGCAGAAAAAAAAGTTTGAAGAAGCAGTTTCCAAGCAATTTTCAGGATTAAAGGTCGCAGAAGAAGATGTTCGTCATGTAGTATTAAAATCAGGTTTGAATCCAGAGCACCCAACGCAATGGACAGAAGAGCATCTTGCCTCATTCGCCCAATTACTGCGCAAAACAACAAAACCTATGATTCTTGCTGCTAATAAGATTGACAGACCGAACGGTAGAAAGAACTACGAACGCATTAAATCAATGTTTGAATATAATATCGTTCCCTGCTTTGCAGATGGTGAACTTTCTCTCAGGCAGGCAGACAAAGCAGGTCTAATTTCATACATTCCTGGAGAAAAAGCATTCGAAATAAAAAAGGAGCTGAGTGAAAAACAAAAAAGTGCACTAGAACAAATCCAAAAAATAGTCCAAGAATTCGGAAGCACGGGCATCCAAGAGGTTCTAAACCGTGTAGTTTTTGATATTATGAAGTATGTAGCGATTTACCCTGCTGGCGCGAAACTGAGTGACAGTAAAGGCAATGTACTGCCCGACTGCTTTCTGATGCCTCCAGGAACAACAGCCCTAGACTTCGCTTTTCGTCTCCACACAGACATTGGCAGGGATTTTGTAAAAGCAATTGATATCAGGACAAAGCAAGCAGTAGGAAAAGACCATATCCTAAAGAGTGGTGATGGACTAGAGATTATGACAAAGTAGAGAAATGCTTTTATAGTGATTTTAAGACTTAATTATATGCGTTCACCAACCAATGGAGAAGTAATATCGTATGCTTCATCAAATCATAATTATCATAGATATCCAGAAATAGGTAAAAGCATAGGAGATCTTATCCATAAAAATAAAATAAATAGACTCACACTCTCCTGTGCCTTGTCAGTTCTACCCTCATTTGAAGTAGCTCCACGAACAGTACTCGACTCCTTAAAACTCATAACTGCAGGATATATTTTTGGGAAGATTTCGAGCGACCGACAGATGATTCATCCACAATTACACTTAGAAAGAATTGCTAATATAATTTATACCTTGGGAGTAAATGAAGAAGATGGAATAATCGCATCCATAAGGGAAATAACCGAATCTTTCAGCTATCCTCCGATAAATGGCATCTCTTATAATGAGTTTATTAGTTCATTTGATTCTGCAAAATACAAAAATGGGTGCAGGAGTAAAGTTTATCAATTAGAACGTAGAATGGGCTATCTTAACGAAAGAAGAAGACAAATGGTAGAAAGATTCGTGGAAATACAATATACTCAACAAGTTGCAGAGATACAGAAGAGCGCGCGACGGCTCTGTCTAAAAAACAAACAGCAGAATCGCTCATAAATCTTTATATAGAACAAAGACACTAAAAATCTGTGGAAATCACTGTAAAGGCGCGCTTTGATGCCGGCAAACAGCGCATAGAGAGGTATGGTCCTGATCAGTATATTGCCTATCTTCAGTTCAAAGAAGATAAAGATGCCTTACAAGTACTACGCATAGTTTTGTCCCGTTATCTAGGTGTTCCGTTAAGAAGAATTCAATTTAAATGTCGCAATCAGATGGAAGATTACATTTTTACGCTTTTATAGCAAGAAAGCATCAGACTGACAACAAGTATTTAAATCATAAACATTAATTATTTTTATGACAATAAATAGAGAGTCTGCCCTTAAACTCCTACATAATTGGGTTTCATCTGAAAGCCTGCGCAGGCATTGCTTAGCAGTTGCTGCAGCAATGGAAAATTATGCATCTGTTTTTAAAGAAAATAGCGAGATTTGGTGGATTACAGGTTTGTTGCACGATTTTGATTACGAAAAACACCCCACACTTGAAGAGCACCCAACTAAAGGAGTCAAAGTCCTTAAAGAACTAGAGTGTCCTGAAGAGATTATAGAAGCAATCCTGGGTCATGGGAACCATACAGGAGTATTGCGCACCTCGAAACTGGCAAAGACACTGTTTGCAGTTGATGAGTTATCAGGTTTGCTTGTTGCCCTCGCAAAAGTCCGTGCCGACAACTTCGAGACAATGACATCTGATTCAGTGGAAAAAGCACTAAAAAAGAAAGGGTTTGCTGCAGCAATTAATCGGCAAGATATAGAACAGGGTATTTCAGAACTAAATATCGGCAGGAAAGAGCACTTTGAGCGTGTGATTGAGGCACTTAAATCACACAAAAATGAACTGGGATTTTAAATGCTTCCAAAATAGAGGTTACATCCCAAATTAGGCGCGCCAAACGCGTTCTACGCGTAAGCGTCAAGAATCTTGAGTCTTTGATTCTTGATCGTGCTCAAGACGCTCGCAAACATTCCTCAAGCGCATTGACATGCAATAAGACACGCAGCCGCAAAGATTGCGTGTCCTCTCAGAAACCAAAGGTTTCTGACGACCGTCAAGAACGAGAAGTTCTTGAGGAATTACACGTCTAAAAAAAGGGTATTTATGGAATGTAGCCCAAAGTAGCCTAAAATAGCACAAAAGTTATAAACACTATTCACGTAATGTAGATGAAAGAAAAGGTAAGAAAATGAAATATATAGATGCTCCTGATTTGCAGGCGCAGATGGTAGCAATTGTCAGGACCCTAAACATGGATCATGTTGACGTTACACGTGTCAAGTGTTTCAGAAGTAAAGGAAGTTCCACGAAGAGAACTCTTGCTCGATGTCATACTGTTGGGAAATTGATGCAAAAGGCAATGAACATGCCTGCACACTATGCAATTGAGTTCCTCGAGAAATTTGAGTCTCTGTCCCAGAAAGACCAATACAAAGTAATAATTCACGAGCTCATGCATATCCCAAAAACATTCGGAGGAGGTTTCAGGCAACACGATTATGTATGTGAAGAAAACGTTGAAAGGCTGCATGCAAGATTCATAGCTTTAGCTCCAGACTTCCCTGAATTAACGCAGGAAAAAGAAGAAAACGTAGTATCACAGGTCCCTGTAACGCAAGTTCTACCACAAAGACGTCTTCCTAGGTTCTTCTAAAGAAAACAAAGAAAGCCAGAGGGTTTAATTGTCCTTATTTCCCTTTCTTCTTAGCCGCATCAACCCATGGCTCAGCAAGCCCTTTATTCGCATGCCAAGTCACTTTCTCTGCCATTGAACGCAGTCTATGTTCGGGCGAACGATGCCATGCAACATATAGAATGGCAATAAACAGTCCAGCAATCAACAGAATAACTGCAATCACTCCAAGACCAGCACCTGCTCCAGAATCGCTCTCACTCCCAGAACCGCTTCCTGCACCTGCCCCGCTGCCCTGTGCTTCGGATTCACCAGCACCACTCTGTCCTGCAGATTCACTACTCTTTGTGCTGGGCACCACTAATGAAGTCAGAATAAGAGTAACCTTCTTTGTAAGGATATTAATATTTTTCAGTTGAATTACCAAATCTTCTTTGTCGTCGCCGTTTACATCAACGCGTTTTTCTTGCCCGATATTGAGAACAATTGTTTGTGGCTCACTCCGGACAATAATCTCTACACTAGTTGCAGAAATACTATTGATAGTAACAGAATGATTCTTGCCATCAAGTAAGAAAGCAACTTTCTCACTCAATCCTAAGGTATAACTAACACTTCCTACAAGTTCACTTGCTGCCGTAGTGCTTCCACCACCGCCACCACCACCCCCTCCTCCGCTACTACTGCTACTGCTTCCACTATCAACAGGACAATCAGTACAGCTCACAGTTGTCTGCATATTATCTGTAACAAGAGCAACAGTACCTTTCTCAGTCGCTAATGCAGTTACAGTATACTTACAATTGCCACTGCTCCCCATTCTTACTGTCCAAGTATGCGATTGCCTGCTATTATGTGACATATCAAGAGTTTTCTGAGATTCATAATCTCCAATGCTGCATCCACCTGAATCGACGGCAAAACTCAGGGTAACAAGAACTTCTCCAGAAGCAATGACTTCTGCAGTTGTTGTGAAATTACTGTTGATTCCGCCACTAGTAGCAGAGCTAGTCACAATGACACTAACGTCAATAATGTTCATAGTATACCCTGTAACAATACTGGAAGAATCTGACGCTTCATCAATTCGAACCTCACTGAATTTCCCTGCGCCTCCTTTTGTTGCCTTCATACCTGGGAATGTAACTTCAACAGAATCTCCAACACCTACATTCTGGCTATTTACTGTCTTGACGTAGTTTGCCTGCTCAAGCCAATTATCTGAATTAGGATACAAAGTAACAGTACCAACAGTTCCAGAAGCGTCACCACTGTTACGAATCGTAACAGTACATGAAAACCAGGAACCAACTTTTGCTCCGGAAGGGCAGGCAATCTGCGTTACTTGAAAACTCGCAGCTGCAAATACGCTGGGTAATAAGAGCAAACAGAAACAAAGTACAAACGCTGCTAAGCAATATCTTTTCATCAGTAGGTTAGAATTATTATTATTCATCATGTGGTTTTGTTAATATGAAATGCAACATAAGCATAACCAGTGTTATAATCTGAATCATAACAACGAAGAGTGAGACCATAATCTTGCGCGAACCAACGAGAGATATTCATAGTATAGGTATGACGCGTCGCTCCGGTAGAGAAACCCGTACTTCCTTGTGACCATGCACTTAAACTATTGTTATTAAACGAATAATAATCTCCGGTAACATATTCATACTGATATTCAGTGCCATTCTTAAAACCATAATAAGTGTAATTACATGCATCAACAAGACCCACACTTGAGCTATTTGCAGCGTTTAATGTTGCACACCCAGTATTAGTATAAAAGTATAGATAATCACTAGTAATGGCGTAGCATACCGCGCTTTCAGATGTAGTGAAATTAATCACAGGTAGATTAGTTGCATTAAAACTCTGATTGATTGTTGGAGTAGTAATAGTCAGATTAGGCGCAGTAAAGTCTTTAATTTGGAATGTGCTACCAGAGATGGTGTTAGTACCTGCACTACCGGTCACGCTCGTCTTTAGTGTATACGAACCTTTTGTCCAGCCGCCACTCGGCGCAGTGATACGAATGATTGCGCTGCCATTGGTAATCGTAGTGCCGCTTCCGCCCGAAACAAAAGCCCAACTTGCAGTGCTCAATGTCGTGCACCACTCACTCCAGCACCCTCCAGAGTATTGCCCATATTGAACGTTATTAATAGTAATACTACTTGCATCATTATAGTTAGTATCACGCACTCTTATTCTTAATGTAACATTCTGATTAGAAGCAAATCCATCTACCCAATTCCCATTTGAATCTACAACGTCAAACCATCCATTATACGCTTCCAAACCAGTGAAATAAATGCCATTGTAATCCTGCACAATGCTTCCTCCGGTCGAAATCCAGTCTGCATAAAGATAATTGCCCCCAACAGTCCACCCACGTGATGGCGCAGTCACTGAGATAGTTGCGCTCCCGTTGATAGAACACCCACCACTGCCGGCACTACTAGAAGTACATGTGCTGCTATTCGTAACCGTAAAGTTATACGTTTCAAGAACACTTGCATAGTTAGTAGAGCTGTCATAACGCCATCGATAAATACGAGTGAGATTACCCTGCGCAATACCTCCTGCAGGCTTGCTAAGTGATACTGTCACATTCACCGGCTCTGTAGTTCTCTTGCTGCTTCCACCGACAATACTGCCCCATGTTGTCCTAAATTGTGTCGCACGGAATGAGAGCCATCCAGTCTGTGAAACATTGCTCACCGTATCATTGACAACCACATTCAAATAATGATAGCCACCCCAATTACCACTACCCCAATCATTGCTATTCGGACAAAAGTGTACAGAAGCAGTTGCATTGAAAGAAGTACCATTTGTAAAATTAGTATAAGTTGTCTGTGAACTTCCAGAGTTGCTCCAGACATTCTCATAAACTCGCACAATTGAATAATTGCCTCCAAGCAACGCATTGTTCGACCAGTCGGGCTCGCGGATATTAAGTGTTGTATTCACACACTGCGAACTATCAACCTCATAAGTATTTGTGCTCAAATCAACACGAAATGATTGCACGTTGAACCATATCCATGCGTTAGAAGTTTCATTGTCTCCATTCCTTAGAGTCAATTCCCCCCAATAAGAGCCACTAGGCCAATTATTTGTTTTATGAGTAAGATTCACCAATGCATTGCCCGGGACTTGCAAGTCAGTTCTGTTTACCACGCTAATATTATAGTCTTCAGGATAATTAAACTCTTGCATTTGATACGTCGTTTGATCCCACATACGCAACACAGAATCGTTTATGCTTGTATTAACATAATCAGCAGTGCTGTAAGTGTAACTCCATCCAACATAACCTTTAGTCGTCGTAGTATTAAAGTACATTGAGTTGCTTGGTTTGATATTATACTTCCAACCAGTTCCATTTGAAGTAGTAGATTGTGCATTCGAATAAAACGCAATAGTATTAAACCACGCATATCCAGTGTCTGTACCATTTACGTCAAGAATGACATTATACCACCCAGTACCCCATCTGCTGTTACTCTTGTTAATCTGAAGCAGATACTTGCTGCTAGTATTTACGGCGCTGTTCCAATACCATGGACTTGACTCATTGACAATAATGACAGACGCATTATATGAGGATGAATTAAGCTCCTTGCATGGCCAACTGCGGCAATCATCAATCTTACGAATCTTGATCGTCACATTTCCTCCTAAGTTTTGACCACCACCATCGTTATAACTCCATGAGCCTGCATTATTGATTTTGATGTAAAGCGTCACATTCTCACGGGAATTGAAATATGATTTGTAAGAACATGTCGAACTTGCCGAACATTCCACAGGTGTCCCATACACTTCCCAAAGTCTTACTGAAAACCAAACATATCCATAATCAATATTGCCGGCACTATCAGTACCTTTCAAGACAATACGATAATTACCGCTATCCCATGTGCCTTTCTTTGTATTGGCTGCAGAGATAGTGAGCGTACCACTACCAGTAGTGACGCTCGTCGTGTTAATTGCTGAAACATTAAACCCTGAATCAACAGGTGGCCAGACCCAATCCCCATCTTTGCCCATGTATTCAATCTTCTCAACCTTAACTGTACCAGCAAGCCCGCCACTACCATAACTACTCCACCAATTTGTCCCAGCCTCATACATACGTACTGTGATACTAAGATTACTGGTCGGACCATTCTGCCAAGTATTGGAATAACCATAAAGATAAAATGCGCGTGCTTCGAACAAACCATGTACGATATCAGAACTGCCATCAACACCAGTAACTCTCATCTCAACACTATATGTTCCACCATCCCATTTAGTTGCGGGAGCAACAGTACAAGTGTACCCTCCCTCATTATCACTTGCAGTACACACTGAAGCAGTAGTGTTCACCCCATATTCAATACCATTCTGAGTATTGGTAACTTTTACTACGCTGACACTGGCATTATTCACAATCTGTTGAGTCTGTGTATTCACCGAACAAGCACTCCCCATTCCATAGGTGGTACTTGCATTGGCATCGCCGGTCGTAAAGTTGGAAGCAGTCGCCTTTCCAGTCGGATTGTTCGCTTGGATAGTCTTTAACTCGAAATAAACCGTATCAGTGGACTTGAATTGCCAGACATAATAATAAGAAGAACTACCACTATTCGAAGTGACGCTTCCGACAGTGTTCTTCGCAACAGCACAGATGTCATAAGGATTAACAAGAAAACGAGCAGTTGTTGAAACACTCCTATTATTTGCCATAATAACTACATTATATACTCCGCCTGCTCTAGGAACATCCAGCTGGAATCTCTGTGTCGTAACATTCCACCCCCATTCAAGAGGAGTATTAGTCCCATTAATAGTGCCATACGAAACATTAGTGTAGTTCATTTCAGTCCCATTCATATATGTTACAGAAAACACTTCAGCATCGCTGAGATTGATTGAAGACGTAGTAGAGTTATAACTTGTCAAAGTAATATATGCAAGCTCACTCGTCCCAAAAAGCTCCTTGATAACTCCGTCAACATTTGTCGCTTGAGAAGCAACAATCGTATCAATGACATAAATAGTAGCCCGTGCTTTCTGGACACTCCCATCGTGATTGAGCGTAACTGCCGCCGCGTATGTTCCAAGAATGTTTGGAGAAGTCAATAAAAATTGGTAGCATCCATTTGTGCTACAACTCGCATTCCAAGTAACATTGGCAGTAGCAAGGCTGTTACTTAGCTTATCTGTGAGATTAATCATGAACGCGCTCGTATTTATTCCAGAAACAATGCTCCCGTTGCCGCGATATTTTGGATATAAATCAAAGTAGAGTGTGACATTAGGGAAAGCACTGTAATCATATTCAAAGCCAGAGGTAGTAGTCCGCTTGACTATAGAAAAAGTCCAATCCTTGACTTCAAAAGACGTGAGTACATTCATGCTGCCGTCTCCACTTTTTGAAACAGTGAGTTGTGCATAGTATGTTCCAAAAGTAAAGTTAAGAATGTCCAAAGTAAAGGTAAATTTATTAGTGTAAGAATTATTAGTATTCAACGTAGTAGAATCAACAGTTTTCACCACATTTCCCGCAGCATCCGCGATGTATCCCGAAAAAGTATAACTCTCATCAGTACCATTTGTCACGATACCAACCTCAACGCTTGCCTGATCGCCGCGTGCATATGTACTCTTATAACTCTTGCCCGTACTATCTTTCATATATGAAGTCACTGTAAAAGGCACGACGCTGAACCGCGAGTATGCTTTGTAATTATTTGCTTCAATGAAGTAATCGCCATAAGAGGAAGGGGCAGTCACGCTGGTAGTGCATTTACCATTGCTCCCAGTTGTACAATTAAATGTTGTAAGCGCTGTTTTATTTGTAACATTCTGTATACTCCCATTAATTGAGACATTATTAACGTACACTCTTCTATCCCCAACGAGACGAACCGCTTCTGCATGAACAAGAATGCTCTCAGAAGGATTATACGTCGTTCTCGCAGGACTCACTCGAATCAAATCAATACTCTGATTGACAACTCTAATTTCAACAGAAGAATACCAAATTATATTGTTCGAATCTCTGTATTCGGCGCGCAATCGATAAGTATCAGAAGCGTTTGGTGCACTTATCAAAGGCGCACTAGTATTATAATCACTACGAGAACTGAAAAGACCTGTGTCGCTAGTAACAAGAGTGTAGTTAGTCAGATTAGCAGTCATATTACTTAGTGTAATATTAAGAGAAGCTCCAGCAACGGCAGTATAATTAGTTACAAATGTGCCGTTGGAAGTGTAATTTTTAATCGTTAGGCTTCCTCTTAATTCAATCCGCTCATTCGTCGTGTAAACGCTCTGCGGCACGGTGAATGAAAAATCAGCGATATAATAAGCACTCACTAATTGCAGAGAATAAATACTAAATATTGCTACTGCAAACAATAAACTTACAAACACACCTTTTTTTTTCATCACTGAGGGAAATATCCTAGTTGTTATTACAATAAATATATTCCCCTATATAAATCTTTCCTATGTACCGACGACAGTTTTGCCATGCAAAACTTGTACATACATTTAAATAACGGGATTTCTCTCTTTTGTTATGATAGAACAATCCGTGGCGCCAGAACAACCCCCTCCTTTGTCAAAAGAAGAACAGATTGGTTATCATAAAGGCGCAATATCGACGCTAGTTGCTGAAAGAAATGAATTAGTACGACTCGTATCAATTACTGAACAACTTGTGCAAGCTCATGTAAAAGAGCTTGAAAAATTAGGTGTTAAGCTTCCAACAAAGTAGAATCTTATTCTCTTTAATTAGGAAGTCTTCTTTATTATTCTCAGATTAAATCTTAGTAATCTGAGCTTCGAGCGTAAGTATCTCTTTAGCGTATTTAACTACTGTTTCTGGACTTACTCGTATTCCTGCGGCTCTGCATTGTAGCGCGAGGCGCGTGTAGCGCTGCTTAAGCTCTGCAATTCTTGCAACTATGCTTGTTGTTTGTGTTTCCATCGTCTTGTTTAGTTGCTTTTGAGCAGTTGTTCGAGTGCGTTGATTTCTCTAGCGATGTAGCAGGCAGTTTCTTTAGGCAGATGGTTTCTTCTGTATGCCTTTTTGTATCCCGCCAGCTCTCTTGCCAGTTCTTTTCTTCCGCTCTTTTCTTCGTATGTTCTCATGCTTTTTAGTCCTCCATTATGAGAATTTTGAGAAAGAAACCTATTTAATACTCTGTTGAAGAATATTCTACAACATATCTCTAAATAGAGATCTTGCGAGAAATTGGCATGGAACAGACACTAGCAATGGTGAAACCAGATGGAATACAGAGAGGATTGACAGAGGAATGTATAAAGAGAATTCTCAAAGAAGGACTCACAATAAGAGAAACAAAGACATTCACTATGAGTAAAGAGCTTGCAGAGGGATTTAGAGCAGAGATTAAGGAAAAGCATCCAACAATCTGGAACTCGCTCATCGAATACATGACAGAAGGGGCAATGGTCGCTTTAATTGTAGAGGGTGTGAGTTCAGTAGAAAGAGTAAGAAAACTCTGCGGAGCAACAAATCCAAAAGAAGCACTCAAAGGAACAATCAGAGGTGATTTTGGGGAAGGAGACATGAAAGAACTCTACAAACAAGGAAAGGTCATCAAAAATATCATTCATGCTTCGGGAAACATACAGGAAGCAGCAGAAGAACTAAAACTCATCTTTGAGCACGACGCAATGAAGCAGCCCGAAGGGGACACAAAGGGAGGAAGAACATGAACGAACAACAAATTTGGAAACATCTAAAAAGGAAATATCAAGATGGAGAAAAACAAGCGACCGTCCTGATGGACGTTTACAATCTTCAGAGTAAGCTTCTCACGCTTGAAACAAGAGATTCAATGCGCAACGTCTTGCGAACTCCTATCTGCACAGGGGTTGTCTTTGGACAGCTTGCAAGGGATTATCGCGAACGTAATGGGTCTTCTATAAAACCAAAAGATACTCAAGAGACTACTGATACATATTTGCAAAGAGACATTGAATGTGTAAAACAAGCGTTGTCTGATTTGAAAAACCATTGGAGTCAGGGTCGAATTGAAGGAGAACTTTTCTGTGTGACTTACGTCGAAGATACGTTCTTACTTGCTTCTATGAAAAACGACGGACATCTACTCGAACGGCTGGTTGCTGCATGTTCTAGAATCATACAATATGAACCTTTCTGCAAGTATACAGACCTAGGCGGAATGAAAACATACGAATGGGATAAGAACAATTCTAATGAAAGATATAAAGAATTAAATCAAGAAGGTAAGAACGATTTAGTTCGATTAGATAAACCGATTCGATAAGTGTAGACCAAAATATCTACACGTCAAAGCGCTTACATAGCTCTGCCTCTTCCTGAAAAAGGGAAGAGGCGAGCACTTATTTCAACTGTTTTTCAATTTCCTTCACAAAAATCTTTGCATCTTCTATTGTTTTTATATAAAAACAGTTGTTTGTGAATTTTATCTTTTACTTTTTAGACCTTTTTATGTTGTAGAAACTTCATCAACAAAATAGAAAGACTTAAATAGCAAGGGGTCTTGCTCAAGAGTGAGATGACTTCTATAGAAAAAACTCTCGAGAAGATTGGTCTAGCACAAAACGAAATAAAAGTGTACTTAACGCTAAATGATCAGGGTTCTTTAAAAGCAGGACGCATTGCAAAACTTGCGCACATGGACAGGAGCAGTGCGTATAACGCCCTACAGATGCTGCTAGATAAAGGTCTAGTCAGCTACGTTCTTATAGGAAAAGTCAAATGGTTCCAAGCAACAGGACCTCATCGCATTCTAGAATATCTCAAAGAACAACAAGATGATGTGATAGCTGTGCTTCCTGAACTCCAAGAACGCCACAAACGCAAGAAAATAGAAGGGCAAGTACGATTGTTTAAAGGCGTTAAGGGAGTGAAATCTGTATTTTTAGATATGATTAGAACAGGCAAAGACAATTATGTTTTTGGTTCTGAAGGTCAGTTCTCTAAGCGTATGCCTGAATTTGCTTATCAATTTAGCAGAATGAAGAAAGAGAAAGGAATGAAGACGCAGATTATCTTACGTAAAGGACAGCGCGAACTGGATGTGAAGTCATCCGCTCATAAATATCTGCCGAATATTGCTGAGAGTCCTGCTGTTACCAATATCTATGGAGATAAAATTGCCATTATTATCTGGACAGATGAGCCTGAAGCAATTATTATTGAAAACGCTGCAGCTGCGAAAGCCTATAAAAGTTATTTTGATGTGATGTGGAAAAACGCAAAAGAAACGAAATAATTATCTGCTATATGTTGACTTAAGGTTTATACACATTGACGCGTTTCTTCTGTTAAGAGGTTGTACTTCCCATCCTCGAAGTAAAACATTAGAATATTAAAGAACAATGAAATTAATCGCACAAAGCGCGTTCCTGCCGAGCAACAGAATACCCCAATTCTCGTTCAAGCATTGAAGTGTAATCCTGCCGTAACATAGGATTATAGACAATTCTGTTGGTTGTGTCACGTTTAAACAGAATTGTCTAGACAGAGAATTCAGAACAAAATATGACTTAATCATCAGAATTCTCTGTAAGTTTGCTCTTTCCATCTCTACCAATAAAATCAACAATTAATGCAGTACCAGAATCAAATACCAAAAATCCGAGATGATGTCTCCCGCTTTTAGTTGTCCCGAGGTATGCATCGTTTCTCTTCCCATAAATAGCAGGTCCAGAAGATTCTTCGCCTTTCTCTAAAGGATGTGATTTTGGATTACGGAGAAGGTCATCAAAACCAGAAGCTGTAAAACTAGGACCAAAGGGAATAAAGACCTGTACTCGCCCTTCTTCACATCGTTCAGCCTATTCATCCATTGCATCTCGAATTGCCTGATCCAATGTACTTGCAGAAAAGAGTATCTTCACACACGAAGCAAGCTCAAGCGCATTCTCAAGATTATAATCGCACAGCCTGTATGAGCAAAAGTATGATTCATATCTTTCTTTCTCCTAGAATCTATTTATATATTTGTATACACCACAACAAAAAATAATCTTTCTATTTCTTGCAGAGAACAAGACAATACGAGCCATCTTTAAGGACATAAAATTGCACTTCTCCGAAGTACATCTTCATGCAACTCATAAATTCTTCTTTTTCATAATGGTAAGTAAATGCAACAGCAATTTGGTCTCCTTTATTAAAATCAATTTTTTTATCTTGGAAGGATATAGTTATATCTTCTTTAACAATATAGAGAGTCTCAAGCCGATCATTACTAAACCTCACAACATATTCTATTTGATCTTTCTTGAATCCAACAAGACGTAGAATAAGGGAGAAAAACTCATTGCGCAAAGGGTTATCTCTGCAAGATTTAACGATATCCTCCTCCATTTTATGATTATTAAGTCCATTACCTATAAGAACCATATCGCCATCGCGCATGACATTGCGGACTGCATATAAAAGTTCATGAGTCTCAAAATTGCCCAAGGTGTTCCCAAGAAGAAGGAAAAAGTTTCGCTTGTATTCCTCCTTTCGCAAGAGAGGTATAATATTTTGCAAGTTCTCAAAGTCAGAAATATTCCAGTGCACTTTAATAATCTCTGTATCGCTAAGTTTCTCTATCTCTTCTATAGCCCGATTGACCATATGGCTGCTAATATCTATGGGGCAGTAGCGCACTTTTACCCCTTTTTCCTTCATCTCTTTTAAGAATAATGCCGATTTTTTCCCATCTCCACATCCTAAATCGACGAGGTTCATTGGTCTGGAGCCAACTTCATTAACAATATCCTTAATGTGATCATATAAAAGTGTTAATTCTTTGGGACCGACGCGTTTTTTGTAGTATTCTGTAGAAACAAGATTAAGATATGCTTGTGCTTGTTCGGGCATCAAATACCATAATTTAGAATCCGCAATATTCCAGACGCGAGTGTTCCCTTCTAGAGAATATCCTCGTTTAATCAATTCCTTGAAAATAAGGTCGTTGACTTGCATACTCCTAGACAATATAAGGGTTTATATGCCTTTGCACGAAGGAATTTTCACTCAAGAGTTAGGATGTGAATGATTCCGTTGATTAGAGAACTCATTCTCAGAATCATTCAGATAGAGAGTTCTGGACAAAACGTGGCACAATCATTAGAATTCTCTATAACAACAGCAAGATTTAAAAGCGATTTTTTGCTGACTAGGGCAAGCCCTGATAGTCTAGTGGTTAAGGACGAGGCCCTTTCGCGGCCTAAACCCGGGTTCAAATCCCGGTCGGGGCATGTAATTTCGTTAAGTTAAGCATTAGTATCCCTCTCATTCGCTGTTGATTTTTCAGAGAAAAATCAATAATGTCCAAACAAAACTATCACCTGGAACCAAATTTTCTTAGCTCAAGATATTTACAAATA
>Ga0209211_10003199_pt1 | contig 27030 bp, 16 predicted proteins | sample RifGroA2_FD_183992 | JGI IMG/M metagenome (GOLD analysis project Ga0209211, IMG submission 183992) | Groundwater microbial communities from Rifle, Colorado, USA - Groundwater A2 (SPAdes) (version 2) | ecosystem: Environmental > Aquatic > Deep subsurface > Groundwater | place: Rifle, Colorado...
CAGATAATCGTCATTGCGAGAAGACTGTAATCAGGCGACGAAGCAATCTCACGAATGACGCGGCTGAAAAAATTGTTTTTCCTGCTTAGACGAAATTTGGGCGTTTTTTACAAAAATTATTTTTATAATTATATTTACGGGAATAATTTTTGTAAAAAATCGCTACAATTTCGTATGCGCGATAAAAACAATTTCCCCAAGCCGAGCACATTATTCAAATAGTCCTCGTTTCAAAAATAACATATTCCATCCAGCTGCTATCAAATTTATATTGTCTTTGCGGGCAATTACTCCCCCCTTGTCATTCCCGCGCAGGCGGGAATCCAGAATTTTCATTGTCATACCGGGCTTGACCCGGCATCCAGAAGGGAGAGGAAAAAATAGAATTTTAAGTATATTATCAAAGAAATTCTATGGAAAAAGAACCACAATTTGAGACTATGCGAGAATATGGCCATGATTTTCTTGAACTCACTTCTGAAAAAAGCCAAGAGCTTAAAGCAAGAATTGAAAAATGGCATGGACTGGTCAGAATGTTTGTGCACCCTATGTATGAAAAATGGAGAGGCCATGAAGAGCAGTACCGCAACGATTCTAAATTTGCGAAGCTGATTCAGATTGAACAAGTCTTAGCCAAACTTTTAGCCATGCCGGAAGAAAAGACGCCGCCAATAATTATTATGGAAGAAAAGGATTATGTGGTTAAACTGCAACAGTGGCTCAAAGAAAATCCGGTTGGCTCATCACAAGGCGGAGTTTATTTTGTTAGAACACTCCCGAAATTCCCCACACCGTGGTTAAAAGGTAGAGAATATAATGATTATGCGGGGGCTTGGGAAAAATTAATTGAGACATTAGATGATTGCGGCGTGAAAAAAATTCTTATGGGCGGGATGCGGTTAAAGGTTTCGTCATATAAAGGCAAAGATTGGACCGGTAAAGATCCATTTATAGAAAGTTGCGTGGGAATCGCTATGTCGCACCTTTCAAAAGATAAAGCAGGAAAATTTGAAGTTGAATTATCCGCGCTTACTGATTCGAGTAGCGAAAGAGAGAGGTTCAATCGTTTCAAACAAAAATCGTGAAATAGAGATCTCATAGATACCCCCAGGGTTGTAATGACAAAATAAAAAATTAAGTTTATTTAATAATTAGTTAATATGAGGGATGTGTGAATTAATTATGTGTAAAGATATTTAAAATATTCGCTAAGGTATTAGTAAATTTCGGTGTTTTTGGGGATAATTCTCGTGTATGAATAGATTACACGAGAAATTACCCTGCTGTCAGGCGAAAATATATAAAATTAACAATAAAACAGCGTAATTAACGATGTTAAAGCCCTTGGCTTTACACATAATTAATTCACACATCCCTAATATGAACATAACCAAAAAAGATTTAGGCAAGTCGCAAATTGAATTAACCGTGGAAATAACGGTTGAAGAGTTTAAGCCGTATCTGCCGCGCGCGGTCGAAAAAGTTTCTATGGAAGTTAAGATTGAGGGTTTTCGGCCGGGCAAGGCGACATATGAAATATTAAAAGCCAAAATCGGTGAGATGACGATTTTAGAAGAAGCGGCTAAAATCGCGATTGATAAAACCGTGGACAAGGCGATTAGGGAAAATGTTACCGAGCAGATTGTGGGGCAACCGCAAATTAGTATTTCTAAGTTGGCGCCGGATAACCCGCTGGAGTATAAAGTGGTTTTAACCTTACTGCCTGAAGTGAAATTAGGGAAATATAAAGAATTAAAGATAAAAGAGACGACTCCGGAAGTTAAGGATGAAGAAGTGGAGAAATTGATTTCCGAACTTCGCGAGATGCGCGGCAACGAAACTATCTCCGAGGGCGAAGTTAAAGACGGCAATCGGGTAATTTTAGATATAGAAATATTTTTGGATAAAGTGCCGGTGGACGGCGGCCAGGGTAAGAATACGGGCGTTATTATCGGTAAGAATTATGTTATTCCTGGTTTTGATAAGCAGATTATCGGCGCGAAAAAGGGCGATGTTCGCGAATTTACTTTGCCTTATCCGGCCGAGCATCATCAGAAAAATTTGGCCGGCAAGATTGGCGAGTTTAGAGTGAAGATCAAGGAAGTATATAATCGCACTCTGCCTGAAGTTAACGATGAATTCGCCAAGGGCTTTGGCCTGGACAAAGCTGCTGAATTAAGAAGTAATATTAAAAAGAGCATCTTGGCCGAGAAACAGCAAAAAGAAGAGCAGGCCAGCGAAGGAGCGATGCTGGATAAGATTATTGGTCAGGCAAAGTTTGGCGATATACCGGAAGTTTTAGTTAAACATGAGGCCGAAGTCATGATGAGCGAATTGGAATACTCGGTAAAGAAGCAAGGCGCCAAATTTGAAGATTATTTGACTCATTTAGGCAAAACTCGCGAGCAAATGGCGCTGGAAATTATGCCCGAAGCGGTTAAGAGAGTAAAAGCGTCTTTAATTATCAGGGAAATAGGTAAGCTGGAAAAAGTTTCGGTCAGCCATGAAGAGATTCATGAAGAGATTGATAAAATTTTAAAACAATATAAGGGTAAGAAAGATATAGAGGAGAGAATTAATGGCCAGGCCTATCATGATTATGTGGAGAATAATTTAACCGGCAAGAAGGTGATGGGGAAGTTAAGGGAGTGGAATATTGTTAAGTAGCATGTCATTCCGGCCTTAAAGCCGAAGGCGAGCCGGAATCCAGGAGGAAGAGGAAAAAATAGAGTCTGTTAACTAAACAGAATAATTGCATCTGAATAAGTTGTTTAATGAATTATAGTTCGTGCTGTTTACCCCTGGATTCCCGCCTACGCGGGAATGACAAAATACTGGATTGCGCGTCAAGCCAGCAATGATATTATGATAAATATTATTGATGCCAACAACTTAGCCGGGAAATTAGATTTGCTTAAGGAAGAATCTTTTGATGAAAAGTTGATTGAATTGATAGGGCGGTATAAAAAAAGCAAGTACATCTTAGTGTTTGATGGCCGAGATCGGCTGGGTGATAAATATGAGAAGGGGAATATCACGGCAATCTACACGCCTAAGGATGAATTTTATCAGTCAGCCGATGATAAAATAGTTGAACTGGCGAGAAAGTATTTGAATTCCGGCGAAGGCGCGAAAATTATCACCGATGACTTGGAAATAATCGGCAAGGTGGAGAAGATTATAAATGATAGCGGCGGCAAGATCAATCTGGAGAAGGCCTCGGTCTTTGCTCAAAAGTTAAATAGTTATTTGGAAAACAAGTATGAAGAAAAAACTCTGGCGGATGATGAAACTGATGATATAAGCAGAGAACTACTTGATTCATGGAAACAATAAACCCCCGCTAACTCCCCAGCCCCAGTTTCTTAAACTGAGGCTGGGGAGGAAATAAAAAATATGCCGAGTTTAGCCTATAACAAAAGAGCCAATTTTGATTATGACATCCAAGAAACTTATGAAGCCGGCTTGGTGCTCTTGGGTTATGAAGTCAAATCAATTAAAACCGGCCATGTCAGCTTAAAGGGCAGCTATGTAACTTTCAAAAAAGTTAAAAATAAAAATTTGCCTGAAGCGTATTTAATTAATGCCCATATTCCTTTATATAAATTCGCCGGCGACCGGCCGAATTATGATCCGACCCGATCACGAAAATTACTGTTAAAAAAGAAGGAAATTACTTATTTAATGGGCAAAAAGGACGAACAAGGCTTGACATTGGTTCCCATAAAAATATATACTAAGCATAGTTTTATTAAATTGGAATTCGGTATTGGCAAGGGCCGGAAGAAGTATGATAAACGGGAAATAATTAAGAAAAGAGAACTGGACAGAGAAGTCAGAACCTTAACAAAGCAGAGTTTTAGAAGATAGAAAATTTTTATTTGGGGATGCCAGGCATCGATAATAAAATTTTTTTAAGGCATTCAGAAGCGCGCTTCAAGCCGGCGCTTTAATCCCGGCTTGAAAACATAATAAGTGTCAAAAACTTATTTAGCAAAGCGACATTCTCTTGGAGAATGCCGGCCTTTGCTCCTGTTGCCGCTTAATAGCCGCAACCATCCGTCCAACTGAAGTCTATAGGTTGGTGCCGGGTGTAATAATTTAGACTCGGGTAGCCGATTGCTTTAGTCGGTTATTTTAAAAAATTAAAGCTGGCTACGGCCGATTTTGCTCGGTTTTTACGGCGGTAGCGAGAAAACAAATCGATCTAATCTGTAAACATGCTTTAAAAAATTTATTAGACAGGGGTTCAATTCCCCTCATCTCCACATCGACAAAAATAAAATGGCTCAGTGGCGGAACTGGTATACGCACAACACTTAAAATGTTGCGTCCTATGGGCATGTGGGTTCGACTCCCACCTGAGCCACCAAAAATAAAAATATAATTTTAAAAATTAAATGCGGGTATAGTACAATGGTTAGTACGTCAGGTTGCCAATCTGAATATACGGGTTCGATTCCCGTTACCCGCTCCAAGATTTGACTTTAAAACTAGGATTTGCTAAAATTCAAATATAACCTATGAAATTCAGCCAAAATATAATTTCTTTAAATTGGTGGTGGGCTTTGCAGACTTACTCGCAAAGTCCTAGTTTTGCTTTGGCCTAACATATCTTCTTAAACCTAGCCATCAAAACTCCTCTCGGACTTCGCGAGAGGAGTTTTTCGTTTGTGTTGATGGCTGGATATTTTACCAAAATGTATAGCCACCAGCACGAACGTCGTGCTGGATAGTTCTTTCACAATCAAAACAGGAGGCAATCATGAAAAAAGGCAAGGCCGAAAACCTCGGCATTCTTTCAATAATTCGCGGGATTAACATTCCCCAATTCGTTGTGCTTCGCCCCGGCATGTCCGAGAGCGAGCAAAGTGAAGTTATCCGTGGTTTTCTAAAAACTTGCCACGGAAACACGGTCGCGGTTCGCAGTAGCGCGGATCAAGAAGATTCTTCCGGCGCATCGTTCGCCGGAATGTACACCACGAAACTTCGCGTTCAGGCTACCGAACAAGCGATCCACGCTGCGGCTGATGAAGTGCGTTATTCCGGAGTAGAGAAAAAGGAAGTCGTAGCTCATTACGCCGAACAGCGAGGTTTGGTACTCACCGAGTCTGGTATATCGGTCATCGTTCAGGAAATGATCGAGGCCGAGATGAGCGGTGTCATCTTCTCGCATGATCTCGCCAAGGCCGACGGCTACTATGTCATTTCGGTCTCAAGCGGAGTGGGAGAGACGATCGTCGGCGGTGCTGCTAACGGCCGACTCATTCGGATCGCTCGCGGAATTAAGCCCTCAAACGTTAAGGATGCGTGGCTTCGGAAACTCATCGTCGCCATGAAGGCAATCGAGCGGCGATTCCGGTCATCCAGTCTTGATGTCGAGTTTGCCGTTCAGGACGGCACGCTCTACATTCTTCAATGCCGACCCATCACCACTGTGCAAGCAGAGATGGACAAGGGATTGGAGACGCGACTGCTCGAGCGGATTAAGTCAGTCGATGCGTTGGTCACATCCCGCTTCCGCGGAGATGTGCTCGGCGACATGATTGACATCAATCCCGTCGAGTTACTTGGAGTGGCTCCAACATCGCTCGATATCTCTATCTTTAAGTATCTGTTCGCCGATCAAATCGTCGAGCGAGTACGACGAGACATGGGGTACGATCCACTTGGTGTCGGGCTACTAGAGGTCGTGGCGGGGAAACCCTACACGTCCATGCGCGCGACAGCGTTCAGCTTCCGTCCGTTCGGAATCTCTGGCCGGATCTACAAGCGAATGGTTCAAGTTTATCGGGATGCACTCGTGAAAAACCCGGCGCTTCAGAGCCGAGTGGAGTTCAACCTGTACGCCATGAGTTGTGGGGAAAAGCTCGAGCGGGTGATGCAAGAAGCACAGCTCAACAATGACGAAAAGTCTATCGTCCGAGAAGCGTTCCTACGCATTGATACGGTTTTCTCGCAAGTGTCCATGACACAAGCAAAAACTTTCGATGCGTTCGCTACTGCCTACGAACAACGCACCGCATCTATGGGCGATGCTTCGTTGAGCGGTATCCTCGAGCATGTTGCGCACGGCACGGAGATGTTTGTTCGTGTCGCGCGTCTCGCCTTCTACTGGAAGAACAGGTTTGAGGAACTCCATCCGCAGGAGAATCTAAACAGTCTCATCGGTGGACACATCCGTTCAGTGAACGGAAAGCTACAGTCCGATCTAGTGGCATGTCGAAACGGCACGATCGCTAGAGAGGAAATCGTTGAACGGTACGGACACCTTCGTCCTGGACAGTTTAGTGTGTTCGGCGAATCCTACGCGGATGATCCGAATACCTATCTGTTCGCTCAAATGGAACAGGCAGAAGTAATCCAGGTTCAAAAGCAGACTCACACGTTTGAGGATGAGGTTGAGTTCAAACACATCATAACGTTTATGCAAGCGCGTGAACGCATGAAGTTCCTGTTCAGTCAGTCGTTGCATCTCTTCGTAACAAAACTCAAGCATAAACTTGCACAACAAGGAATCTCCGAGTGCGATGCGTCTCGAGTGAGTTGGAATGAGCTGTGCGCATGTTTGGACGGCTCAATCGCTTTGAGAACCAACCGCGCAGAAGATGAACCTCCTGTTTTGTTGCCGGACGTGATAATTCCTGGCCTAACCGACCTTAGAGTGATCATGTTCAGCGAAGCCATGCCATCGTACATCACGAATTCAACATTAAAAGCACGCGTGTGTGTGCTTGAGCGGTTGGGCGTGAAAGCCGATGTCAGGGGTGCTCTCGTTCTTTTGCCGAATGCAGACCCAGGGTATGACTTCCTATTTCACTCTGGTGCGATAGGAATCATCACTAAAGTCGGAGGTCCTGCATCACACATGTGCATACGGGCTATCGAGCTTCAAATGCCCGCGTGCATCGGTTGTGGTGAGAGCGTGTACCAAAAGTTGGTAGCGGCTCATTCCGCCATTCTGGACTGCGGTACGCGACAGATCATCGTAATCGATTAACGCAAGGGTGGAAACTCAACAGCAGTTTCCACCCTCATTTTTTTATGGTAAAATAATTTTATGAAGAAACTCATCGTGTTTATTTGCAATGGTAACATTCACCGCTCCGTTATAGCGGCCGAATTTTTGAGAAAGATACTCAAGGAACAAAAAATTGGCCGAAGTTTTTTTGTTGATTCTTACGGCTTACAGGGCACAAAAGGAACTAATTCACCAAAACACAAACATTTCTCGGAATATCCAAAAGAATGGGAGGCTGCAAAACTAACCTTGCAGAAACTTGGTGTTGATATAAGCAAGCACAGTTTCCAAAAAATATCGGGGGCTGTTATGAAAAAGGCGAGCGTGGTGATCGCTATGGATAACAAAGTATATTCGACAGCAAAAAATTCTCTAATGAATCAATTTCCGAATTACACAGAAAAAATTCATCGTTTTTCAGAACTGACTATGAATCACAGGGGTATTAAAGATCCTGCTGGAAGTAGTAACGTAAAGTTGCACAGAGAAATCATTCGAAATATTTATTCAACATTGAATAAAAAATTTAAGGACATATTGGGTTGGGTGAAATAAACCTGCGCCAATCCGTTTTGAGCGAGCGGGCAAAAATTTGAAACGGAGTTACTACTCCGTTTTTAGTTTTAATTACCCTAGATAAGATCTTCATAGTGTGATAAGGTAGAAGAGAGAAAAACTTCCCAACAAACAAAATTATACATATGAAACAAAAATTCAACCCCAATAAATACCGCCCCTTCTCTCTGGAGAGAAAGGTGGCTGAAGGAGAAGACAAATTGAAAGAGGTGACAGAAGACCGCCCCCGTTTCATCCACAAGCCGCCTCAATTTGCGCGATGGAGCGAGCAATACCATTATAAAAAACTTCTTCAAAATGGTAACTACACAAAAGACGAACACGGAGAAATCTTTGAGGAAGAATCGGGTATGTCAACATGGGAATTAGCTGATTTGGCAAAGCTGATGGATCATTTTCAATACGATATTGATTCGGTGTTAAAAATTCTTCCAAAACTCCACCTCTCTCCTGAACAGCTGAAAAGGGATGATATCCGGGATGGCGCGAAAGAACTATTTTGGCTTGAAGAAAATTATGGGGCGGGACTTCATGCACAACACACTGAAGCCATTAATACATTTGTCAAAATATTTGAACTTGAAGATGACTTAAAAAAAGTCGTATCAAAACGACTCGATTACGCAGTAGAGACAACTAATAAAAAATATGCGGAGGAGTTGTTGCAAGCGTTTCCTGTATTTGATCATTCGGAAATGAAAAAAAGGCTTGAAGATCAATACTACCCTACACCCGAAGGGCTTCAGGGGCGCGTGCAGGCAACAGAATTATTTGGAGATTCTCTGAAAGGACCGGCCGAAGAAATTTCTTTAGATAAAATCGCTGACATTCTCAAAGGAAAAGCGGAGCTCCTTGCAAATGACCTAAAAAAAGAGCCCTCTCTGTATTGGCAATTGAAAAGTTGTATCACGGAAAATAACAGACAAATGGGTTATAGTTCTGGACGTTGGATTTTAATTAAAGATTACAAATTTTATCAAGGAGCTGGCAAACGAAATTATTGCCGAGTACTATTTCTTCTTGGAGATAATTCCAAAACAGTAGAAAATCCTGATTTAAAACACAAGGCACTGGAAAGTCCTCGTCTGGAATTTCACTTCTCATGCAGTGAAGAAGATGCCGATAAAGAAGCAGGAAAATGGTCAGAAGATTTTACCACAACGAAAATATTTAAATTTGAGGGATTATATGTTGGAGACAAGAGACTTGGCGAGTACGGTCCCGGCGTACCAAATGGCCAGTTTGTAAGGATTGACGGTGAACAAACAGATTTTTCAGCGCTTGCTCCCCTCAAATCGAAAAAGTCCGCCTTAAAAGAACTCGCAGAAACGCTATTGGCCCCTGAAAAAAATTTCCAAAGCAGCCTAAATGCCTTAAAAGAACTGGGGAAACAATATGATCTCCCAACTGAAGAAATTGAACATCTTTCAAGAGCAGTTCAAGAATTTGGAACGTACATGTACCGAACAAATAAATCTCGCGTGGGAGATTGCTTAATTATTCCAAGTGAATTTAGTTCATTTTGTAGCCACAAATTTGGAGTTCACCTTGAGACGGCTCGATATGGAGAATACCATCCGGAGTGGGGATCTCTTTTGGGATTTGACTCATTCACCTTTTATCATGAGGTGGCTGTCTTTGCGAAACGTATTGTCTTTGATTGGACAGTCACACAGTACGCCCGATCTGCAGATAAGCCAATACCCTACATCTATGCAATAGGTGCGGAAAGACAAGGAATGGGGCCACTCTATAAAAGATTCGCCCTCGCTGATCCTAACGAACAATTCATTAATGACCCAGACAATCTCTTTTTTATTAATGAACCACCCGTAGAGTACGGAATTTAAGTTAAATTCCAAAACTTCTTTGACAACCTACTTGCATCGGGAGGATAATAAAAGCAGGGGCAACCCTGCTTTTATTCATTAACTTTTACGCCTATGCTCGTCAAAGAAATCATGAAAACAGCAGTGGTATCAATTCTGCACGGCACACCTTTTTCTGAAGTCGCAAAAACCCTTCTGGAAAAACGCGTAAGCGGAGCGCCTGTGGTGGATGAAAACAACAAACTTATCGGCGTGGTATCGGAAAAAGATTTGTTTAAAGCAATCTACCCCACCTACAATGACTTTTACACCTCGCCGGAACTCTATACAGACTTCACCAAAATGGAAAAAGACGCGGAAGATGTAAAAAACAAAAAAGTTGAAGAGTGTATGTCCGCGCGGCTCATTACCGCCACTCCAGAGACTCCGGTGCTCAAAATAGGGGCACTAATGGTCGCAACAGGCATCCATCGGGTGCCGGTTGTTGAGGGAGAAAAATTGGTGGGAATGATTTCACGCGGAGACGTTTACCGCTCAATTCTGCGCGAACATTTTGGCCTTTGGGAAGTTTAAAGAAAAGCGCCGCCATTCAGACGGCGCGAGAAACATGTTATTTCCACTGCAACGCGCACCACGCAATAGCAAGCGCATCCGCCGCGTCATCCAGCTTGGGCGCCTCTTTTAGTTTGAATACCATTTGTATCATTTTTTGTATTTGTCTTTTATCCGCGCGGCCGTATCCCGCCAATGTTTGTTTTACTTGGAGAGGGGTAAACTCCCTAATAGGAATTTTTTTTATTCCCGCCGAAGCCATTAACATACCCCGCACATGCGCCACATCCATGGCAGTTTTTTGATTCTTGAAAAAAAATAATTTCTCAAGACCCATGCAGTTAGGCTGGTATGTGTCAATAATCTGCGCTACGGCCGAGTGCAAAATCAGCAATCGCTCCAAAAACGAGAGTTTAGGAGATGTCTCTATACAGTCATGCATAAGTACCCGCGCATGACCACGGTCGCCCTCTATAACCGCAACGCCAAGGCGCCCAAAACCCGGGTCAATACCTAAAACGCGCATAAATTATATAGTCCTAAACCCCGTACCTGCGGGTATGAGGCGACCAATGATAACGTTTTCCTTCAACCCCTCAAGACGGTCAATCTTGCCGGTAATAGCGGCGTTAATCAATACTTTAGCGGTCTCTTGAAACGACGCGGCGGATAAGAAACTTTGAGTAGTAAGTGACACTTTTGTTACGCCAAGCAATAATTCTTCCGCGATTGCAAGATTTTTCTTTTCTTTACGCGCATGTAGATTTGCGTTCATAAACTGCGCTTTTTCAACTATTTCACCCGGCAAAAGATCTGTGTCGCCCGCATCGGAAACCAGTACGCGTGAGAACATTTGATGAATGATAATTTCTATGTGCTTGTCGTTGAGTTTCTGCCCTTGCGAGGAATAGATGTTCTGAATCTCGCGCAAAATGTAACGCTGGACAGACTCGCGTCCTTTGAGCGCGAACAAATGATGCAAATCAAGATGCCCTTCCGTAAGTTGATCGCCAATATTTACCAAATCGCCATTTTTCACCCAAATAGTGTACCCTGCCGGAATAATATATTCCTTGACGCCTTCTACCATGCCCACTACTTTAAGTTTTTTCTTTTCAACAACAACCGATCCGCCCATGGTTGCCAAAACATTTTCACCGGATTTCCGTTTGATCAGCGCTTCGCCGGCAGTTACCGTGCTTCCTTCTTTGACAAGGACTTCATCCACGCTCATGATACTGAAAACCGCTTCGCCTGGAGAAGTATGTTGAATGCGGATTACTTTTTGTCCGAAACGACCTTCAAATATCTGCTTGCCTTCCGGCGATTCAATTACGCGCTGTTCTGTTGAAACAACCTCAACCTGTCCGGAAACGTCACTCACATAAGCTTTTTTCTTTGGAGAACGCGATTCAAAAAGTTCTTCTACACGCGGCAAACCTTGCGTAATATCTCCGCCTGCGGCCGCCACACCACCAGTATGAAATGTACGCATAGTAAGTTGGGTGCCGGGTTCACCAATGGACTGCGCGGCAATAATTCCAACCGCTACGCCAATATCCACCAAACGATTGGTTGCCAAATCGTATCCATAACACTTTTGGCAGACGCCTTTTGGCAGACGACATTGCAAAATTGAACGCACACTCACTTCTTTAATTTCTGTTTTTTCCAATACGCGCATGTGTTTTTCATCTACCGATTCACCTGCTTTTATCAAAATCTTTTTTCCTTTTGGATCTTTTACATCCTTAACAACCGTACGGCCAAACGCGCGGCCAAATACCGTCTCACCCATTTCATTGCTATCTTCGTAGTTAATCAAAATACCTTCAGTATCACCGCAATCTTCTTCACGCACCACAATATCTTGAGACACATCCACCAAACGGCGGGTCAAGTATCCTGCGTTTGCGGTACGTAACGCGGTATCAGACAAACCCTTACGAGTACCGTGTGTTGAAATAAAAAACTCCAACACATCAAACCCTTCTTTAAAGCTTCCTTTGACAGGGAGTTCAATAATGTCTCCGGTTGGATTGCTCACCAAACCCTTCATACCTATAACCTGCGTGAGCTGACCCCATGTACCACGCGCGCCGGACTCAATAATGGTTGAAACGGAAGTGAATTTGTCCAACATCCCTTTGCTTGCGCGAGAAACCTGATCTTTAATTTCACTCCATACTTCAATAATCTTATTGTGGCGTTCTTGATCGGTAAGCAAACCCTCGGCATATTGTTCCTCAATTTCAAGCACACGAGCATCACCTTCTCCCAATAGTTTTTGTTTTGCCGGCACCAAAGGGAAATCGGCCATTGCCAATGAAAATCCTGATTTTGTAATGTACTTAAAACCAAGAGTCTTGATATTGTCTAAAATAATTGATGTCTGTTCTTGTCCGCCGACTTCAAGACATTGGCGGACAATATCTCCCAATCGTTTTGATGTTACCACTTCATTAAAAAATGGCAATCCCAATTCTGAAATTAACGCTTCATTAAATAAAATGCGCCCTACTGTTGTTTTGATAAGATTTGATTCAGCGTCAGGAAATTTTTTAAGATCCTCAAAACGCACGGTTATCACTTCTTGCAATCCAATCTTACGGAGTTTATATACAAGCTTGGCTTCATCAGGAGAATAAAATACTTTCATTCTTGAACTTTCTTTTTCGGCGCGCACCATGGTTAGATAAAAGACACCCCATGCAATATCCTGCTTTGGAGTGGCCACAGGCGCCCCTGTTGCAGGCTTCAACAAATTTTTGGTCGCAAGCATGAGCTCCGCGGCTTCGCGTTTTGCTTCTTCGGTCAACGGCACGTGCACGGCCATCTGGTCTCCATCAAAATCAGCGTTAAAAGCGGTACACACAAGCGGATGCACCTGAATTGCCTTGCCTTCTATAAGACGTGGACGGAATGCTTGAATACCAAGGCGGTGAAGCGTGGGAGCGCGGTTAAGCAACACGTGCGTTCCCTTAGTAATTTCTTCCAAAATATCCCAAACCTCCTCATGATCCCCTTCAATATAGCGTGACGCGCTACGGATATTGTGCGCCAGTCCGCGTGAAATAATTTGACTCATGACAAATGGCTTAAAAAGTTCCAATGCCATACGTTTTGGCAATCCACACTCATCAAGTTTTAATTCGGGACCCACAACGATCACACTACGACCGGAATAATCGGTACGCTTACCGAGCAAATTTTGACGGAAACGGCCTTGTTTCCCCTTCAAAATATCAGCAAGGGAACGCAAAGAACGTTTCTGACCTGTAGAGGCAGTGACAGTCTTGGTGTGGCGCGCGCTATTGTCTATGAGCGCGTCAACCGCTTCCTGCAACATGCGTTTTTCGTTGCGGCAAATAACTTCCGGAGCGTTTAATTCTTGCAAACGCTTCAAACGATTATTACGATTGATTACGCGACGATACAAGTCATTCAAATCAGAGGTGGCAAAACGTCCGCCATCAAGCGCCACCATAGGGCGCAAATCCGGCGGCACCACAGGGATTGCCGTCATAACCATCCACTCCGGCTCGATTCTGTTCTGATTCATGCTTTTCAAAAGTTTCAAACGACGGATCATGCGTTCACGGCGGGCAGGCGGCGCGTCAGTGGCATCTTCTTCCAATTTTTTAATGGTAGCGGACAAATCAATTTTGCCCAACAGCTCGCGGATTGCTTCCGCTCCAATACCTGCATCAAACAAGTGTCCGTAGCGCAAAGAATATTCGCGATATTCGTTTTCAGTCAATAAATTCAATAAAGTCAACTCTTTTAATTCTTTTTCCGCGGCCATAAAATCCGCATCCAACGCCACCACCTTACGATCATGTTCCGTGGCTGCTTTTTCCATAAAATGAGATGCGTCTGCTCCGGCTCTAATACTTATCTCCTCAAGTTTTCGCTTGTGTTCATTTTGTAAGGCTTTCAGTTTTGATTTATATTCCGCTTTTAACTGTTCGTGTGTCTGAACTTTTAAATTTTCATCAACGTGTGTGATGATGAAATTGTTAAAATATACCACCTTCTCCAAAGCTAAAATTGACATGTCCAACACCGTGCCGATCTTAGAAGGAATACTTCTTAAAAACCAAATGTGAGCCACTGGAACCGCCAAATCAATATGGCCCATGCGTTCCCGGCGCACCAGCGAATGGGTTACTTCCACGCCACACTTATCACAAATAATTCCTTTATAACGGATTTTTTTGTATTTTCCGCAGTAACATTCCCAATCTTTTGTGGGGCCAAAAATTTCTTCAGCAAAAAGACCGCCCTTTTCCGGTTTTTGAGTACGATAATTGATGGTTTCAGGCTTTGAAACTTCACCATAAGACCATTCTTTTATACGACCAGGAGACGCAATGTTGAGGCGCATGGCGTCAAATACAGCTTGAGGTTCTTTAAACATATTGGTATGAGATAATAGTGAAGATGTTTTAATTGGAAGCAATCGTACTATCAGTTTTGAGAGAAACGTCTGAAGCGTTTTTTAGGCTCTGATCCGCAATGACTTCATATGATCCCGCGTCAGTCTGTTTCAAAAGCTCAACATCAAGCCCAAGACCTTTCAACTCACGCACTAACACATTGAAAGATTCCGGGATGTTGATGCGTGTGATTGGCTCTCCTTTAATGATAGATTCGTACGCTTTGGAACGGCCAGGCACATCATCGGATTTAATAGTCAAAATTTCCTGCAACATGTTTGCCGCGCCGTATGCTTCTAATGCCCAGACTTCCATTTCACCAAACCTCTGTCCGCCAAACTGCGCCTTTCCTCCGAGTGGCTGTTGCGTGATAAGCGAGTAGGGCCCTATTGAACGCTGATGAATCTTATCCTCCACCATGTGATTTAATTTCAACATATAAACATAACCAACTGTTGTTTCGTTATCAAATGGTTCTCCAGTACGTCCATCAAAAAGTTGAATTTTCCCGTGTGTTGGCACACCAATTTTATTGAGCTCTCCTTGTATCGCTTGTTCTGATACGCCATCCAAAACAGGAGATGCGACTTTGTACCCTAAAGTGTTCGCCGCCAACCCTAAATGGGTTTCTAATATTTGTCCCAAATTCATACGAGAAATAACACCGAGAGGACTCAAAATTATATCGAGCGGAGTGCCGTCCGGCAAGACTGGCATATCTTCCACAGACACTATTTTTGAAATGACTCCTTTGTTTCCATGACGTCCTGCCATTTTATCCCCCACCTGAACCTTGCGCATATCTGCCACGGAGACCTGTACCGATTTAATAACACCCGGAGGCAACTTGTCTCCCGCTTCAGCGGAAAAAATCTTTACATCAACAACTTTTCCATGTTCTCCGTGTTCCAAATACATTGAACTATCTCTCACATCACGAGCTTTTTCGCCAAAAATCGCCCGCAGTAATTTTTCTTCAGCGGATAATTCCGTTTCTCCCTTTGGCGTAATTTTGCCTACCAAAATATCACCGGAAGTGACTTCCGCGCCAATGCGCACAATACCTTCAAAGTCCAAATTCTTTAATTTTTCTTCGCTTACATTGGGTATATCCGCGGTAATAACTTCGGACCCCAATTTGGTGTCGCGTACATCAATGGTATAGTTTTCAATATGAATAGACGTGTAACGATCTTTCTGAACAACACGTTCCGAGAGAATAATAGCATCTTCAAAATTGTAACCATCCCAAATCATGTATCCCACCAAAATATTTTGTCCAAGCGCGAGCTCGCCGTCCGCTATAGCAGGACCATCGGACAACACATGGCCTTTTTTAACACGATCACCCTTGTTTATTGTCGGATGCTGGTTGATGCAGGTAGACGCATTGGAGCGTACAAATTTATTCAAAACATACGTCCGCACCGCTCCATTGTCTTCTTTGACAACAATTTTGTCTCCTGAAACCGCCACAACTTCTCCGTCGTCTTGAGACAGCGCAACATGACCGGAATCCAATGCGGCTTTCCGCTCTACGCCGGTGCCAATAAGCGGAGGCTCCGGTTTAATACACGGGATAGCCTGGCGTTGCATGTTGGTGCCCATAAGCGCGCGCACCGAGTCATCGTGTTCAAGGAACGGTATAAGCGAAGTGGCAATGCTGACAATTTGATTGGAGGCGACATCTACATAATCAATCTGATCCACCGGTTCAATGCCCGGCTTGCCAAATTTACGGACTTCCGCGCGTTCAACTAAAAAATAACCATCTTCATTGGTAGGAATAGTCGCGGCTGTTGTTATAACTTTTTCTTCCGCAAATGCATTCAAATGTAAAACTTCATTGGTAATACGCGGCTTGAGGAAGACTTTCTCCACGCCGGCATCCGCGCACGCGCGAGCAGATTCTCGAGTAATTTTTTCTCCGGCGGAAATCAAAATGTTTTTAGTTTTTGGATCAAGCACATCTTCACGGGCAATCTCTCCGGATAGTTCTTTTACCGCGCTTCCGGGTAATTCTTTCAAGACTTTGCGATAAGGAGTTTCTATAAATCCAAATTCATTGACGCGTGCGTGAGAAGCCAAATGCCCCACCAAACCGATGTTAGGTCCTTCAGGTGTTGCAATAGGACAAATTCTTCCATAGTGCGTAGGATGCACGTCGCGCACATCAAAACCTGCTCGCTCACGAGAAAGACCTCCCGGACCCATTGCGGAGAGACGTCGTTTGTGCTCAAGCTCCGCCAAAGGATTGGTCTGATCCATAAACTGTGAGAGTTGTGAAGACATAAAAAACTCTCTTACCGAGCCAATTACAGGACGAGCATTTATCAATTTGTTTGGCGTAACCGCGGTAATTTCCATGGTGCTCATGCGGTCTTTGATGATGCGTTCCATACGCGCAAGCCCAACACGAAAACGATTCTGCACTAATTCACCAATCGCGCGAATACGGCGGTTGCCCAAATGGTCAATATCATCCGCGTCTTCTTGTGTAACATTTAAATGGATAACTTCTTTTATGATCATCGCGAGATCTTCTTTGGTAAGCGTGCGGAACGCGCGGTCATACACATCAACTTTATCTTTAATACCAAAACGTTGATTATATTTATAACGTCCGACAGGGCCCAAATCGTATCGATCAAAATTGAAAAACATTGAATGGATGAGTGAGCGAGCGTTTTCTGCGGTTGCTAAATCTCCCGGACGAATACGCTGATAAATCCCAATTAACCCCTCATTTTCAGAGGTTGAAGTGTCTTTTGCAAGAGTACTTTCTACATAACGAATATGCGGATGTATGTCTACATCTTTAAAAAGATTCGTAATTTCCTCCGAATTGCCATAACCAAAAGCACGCAAAATCATTGAAACAGGTGCTTTGCGTTTACGATCAACCTTAACCCACAATACATTATTTGCATCAGTCTCTATCTCAATCCACGCGCCTCTATTTGGAATAACTTTTGCCCCATAGTAACGGCGGCCGCGGATAATCTCTGAAGTAAAAAATGCTCCCGCACTGCGAATGACTTGGGATACCACCGCGCGTTCAACACCATTTATAACAAACGTCCCTCTGTCTGTCATGATTGGCAAGTCTCCCAAATATACTTCTTGTTCTTTTACTTCATTGGCGCGATTGTTGGTAAGTTTTGCCTTGACACGCAACGCCGCTTCGTATGAAATATTTTTTTTGCGACAAGTTGCCTCGTCAAATTTAGGTTCATCAATATAATAATCGGTAAAATAAAGCTCCAGATCACGATTATTAAAATCTTTAATGGGAGAAATTTCGTCAAATAATTCTTTTAATCCTTGTTTGAAAAACCATTGGTAAGCGTTTTTTTGAATTTCAATCAAATCAGGAAGTTCGCTGACGGTTGAATGTTGAGTAAAAAACATTCGTGGCGCTGTGGAGATTGGCTGGCGTTTGAAACTCATAGCATACCGCTTTTAAATAGATAAATATGAAAAAACAGCTAAAACAAAGGTCCCCCAGTTTTTCCGGGGGTTTAATTTTAACCTATTTAAGACTAGTGGGTTGTGTGAGAGAAAACGCAAGGATTTGCATGGTTCAGAACCTTGCAGGCAGTAAAATTTAGCTTATTTTAGCCAAAATCTTTACCACCCAATTAAGTGCCTTAATTATATATGAAAACTATACTTTTTGTCAAGGGGGAGGGGTGTGGACAAAAAGCGCCGTTGAAACAACAATTTTGCTGGCACAGGTAAAATTCTTGAAAAATTTTCCCTCCGGCTCGGCCCGTCGGCCTCCGCCAGTCCCTCGAAATTTTTGTTTCAACTTTTGTGAGAAAAAATCCAAAAACGATAGAGAAGAAAATTCCAGCTCACCATAAAAGCGATTGACGCTAAACGCACCACTAAATAATTAAAACCCAATTTCTCATTAAAACCCCACATAACCGCGATTGCAAAAAAATAATTCCACGCCGCGGTAATAAAATAACGTATAAATTGCGCACGGCTTAATCCCTTGCTTCCAAATGCCCACAACTTATTAAGCGTAAAATTATAGGACAAGACGATTATTTGTGAAAAAATAATCGCAATGACTGCGCGCAGATGCCCATATTCTTTCAGCAACCATAATAATCCGATATCAAGTACCAAACCGCTTATACCGATTATAAAATATTTAATAAATTGTTGACGCATTGACCATAGATGGCGCGCTATTTTTTTAACCATACACTTTTGTTTACGTTGCAATCGCTTTTATGCGCCGAATGCCAGCTGAACATGCTTCTTCTTTAAGAATTTTAAAATGCCCAATAACGCCGGTGAACTCTACATGCGGACCACCGCAAAATTCACGACTAAATGTTGGTGCGGAAAAATCCGCCTTGGCAACTTGTTCAGTATCTCCCACGGTGTAAACTTTTACTTTCTCACCATATTTCTCTTCAAAAAGACCTATCGCCTTCTTATTTTTTGCTTCATCAACGGTCATTATCTGCCAACTTACCGAATAATTACGCTTAATCGATCCGTTCACAAGATCTTCCGTCGCCTTAATTTCTTCTGGTGTCATTTTACGAGAAAAAGAAAAATCAAAACGAAGGCGTTCCGGTGTGATATTGCTACCGCGCTGCTCAACGCTCTCTCCGAGCACTTTTCGCAAAGCCGCGTGCAACAAATGTGTTGCAGTGTGATACTTAATACTCATATCACTGTGATCCGCAAGGCCGCCTTTGAACTTTTTTTCCGCTCCTGCGCGCGAAATATCTTGATGTTTTTTCTTTTCAGCTTCTACTTGATTATTAAACTCCGCCTCATCCACCAAAAGCCCTCGCGCAGACAGACGCTCTTGAATCATTTCCAAAGGAATGCCAAAACTCTGGTGTATAAAAAATGCTTTCACACCATCTACGCGGTTAATTGTTTTAAGTAAACCATCAGAAACCTTTTCTATTCCGCCAACATTTTCCAAATTATCCAGCTCCTTTAATCCCAATTTAAGCGCTTTGCCAAATTTGATTTCTTCTTGATTCATAGCTTCAAGAATAGATTCTTTGCGCTCTTTTAATTGAGGGTACACTCCTCCATAAGAATCAATTATGAGCTCTGCCAGATCCCCGCAACACCGGCTCGCAATGCCTAATTTTTGCGCATGGAATACCGCTCTGCGCAAAAGCCTGCGCGTAAAATATCCTTGATCTTTATTGGAGGGTGTCGCGCCGTCCGCAATCAAAAACGTCGCCGCCCGCGCATGGTCTAAAATCATCCTGAACGAGCGCGATTCATTCTGATCCGCACCATATTGTTTTCCTGACAAATTTTCAATGTGCTTGATGAGCGGAGCAAATATATCAATGCGAAATATATCTTGACAATCTTCTATGGCAGCCGCAAGCCGTTCCAGTCCGCCTCCAAAATCCACATTATGTTGTTTCAATTTTTCAAACCCATCTTTGTTTTTTACATATTCCATGAACACGCTGTTACCGATTTCCATAAACCGCCCGCAATCGCAATTCACGTGGCATTTTTGTTTTTTACGGCCGGCGCGCACAAGCGCAACAGGTGACTCTTCTGCCCACTTATTGTGAAAATGTACTCCAAAATCCCAAAACATTTCCGTGTCCGGTCCGCCGGGTTCGCCTTCGGGCATTGCGCTTGGCACACCGGAGCGCGACCACCAATTTTTAGTTTCATCATAATAAAAAATATGGCCATTACCCATTCCGTCTCGCTCTGAAAAATCTATAATCGGCGCGTCAATGTGCTTATCAGCAAAAATTTTCTGCCACAATTTTGCAGATACTTCATCGCGCGGAATGCCAAAATCTTCATTGCCTCTAAAACAAGTAACATAAAGGCGCGCGGGATCAAGTCCAAGCACTCCGGTCACCAATTCAAATACCCAATGAATCTGTTCTTCTTTAAAGTAACCTCCCAATGACCAGTTCCCTAGCATTTCAAAAAAAGTAGTATGGCGGTTATCCCCCACTTCTTCTATATCCTGCGAACGAAAACATTTTTGAGAATCAACCAACCGTGTTCCTTGAGGATGCGGCGCACCCAAAAGATAAGGTATGAGTGGTTGCATGCCAGAGCTGGTGAAGAGAGTAGTTGGGTCATTTTCCGGAATTAACGAAGCAGCGGGCAGTATTGCGTGTCCTTTTTTCGCAAAAAAATCAATATATGCTTGCCGTATCGCGTGGAAATTCATACATGTTGAAATTAATCCTATAAGACAATCACGAAATGTCTTTTCTTGGCAATACTCTTTCGGGGCACGCAAAAATTCTGTTGAATTTTTACTCAGTACTCGCACCGCCATGGCTCCGCGAGTCCCCTCAAAGGTATTGCCTCAACGACATTCGTAATTTGCTTTTGCCTAAATAGTATAACCTAAAGGCGGCACACCAGCAATAACCGCTCCTCCCAGACATCGGGCACCGTCATAAAATACCGCAAACTGTCCGAGGGTAACCGCGCGTTGTTTTTGCTTAAATATGGCAACATTCGTGGCGCCGCGAGGGGCGTTTTTCTTCTCCCGAGCATTAAGCGCTCTCACTGTACCCTCAAACAACGGCTGGCGATGGCGCAATCGCATTGAACACGAATGAGGATTTTTGGGCGATGTGTTAATCCAATGAACATCCTCAAGATATGCTTTATCGGAAAAAAGCGATTGATTATTTTCTCCTCGTGCAACCACCAGCTTATTACGCTTCATATCTTTGTGAACCACAAAATAAGGCGCGCCGCCGCCTATGCCTAATCCATGGCGCTGACCTTCTGTATACCAGTAAAGGCCGTCATGGGAGCCAACTACACAGCCGGAAGTATCTACAATATCACCATGTTTCTGTTTAATTGTTTGTTGTAAAAATTTTTTTATAGGCACTTCTCCAATAAAACAAATCCCCATGCTTTCTTCTTTGCCGGCAACCGGCAATTTTGCGCGCTGCGCAATGACACGAACCTCGTCTTTCCAAATTAAATTTAATGGAAACAAAACATGAGACAATTCCTTTTCTTTTAGACGATGTAAAAAATATGTTTGATCTTTGTTTGGATCAATTGCTTGTTGCAAATAAAAATGTTTTTTTCTCTCTTCATGTATAATACGCGCGTAGTGCCCTGTTGCGACATAATCCATTCCTCTTTTGCGCGCTTCTTTTAAGAGAAGCGGAAATTTAATTACATTGTTGCACAACACGTCAGGGTTTGGTGTCCGTCCTTTTTTATATTCCTTAAAAAGATACGACACAACACGCGCTCGATATTCTTTTTCAAAATCAAGCGTTATAAATGGTATGCCAATATGCGCCGCTACGCGCATTGCGTCTCTGCGCTCATCTTGCCACCTGCATTCCCCCTTAATCCCCGCCTTATCTGACCAATTTTTCATATAAACACCGGTTACATCAAACCCCGCGCGCTTTAAAATATACGCAGACACCGCGGAGTCTACTCCTCCGGACAACGCGCATAATACACGCCGTCTTTTTGGCAAATGATTTTTTATCCATACCAAAAACGGATCATATAATTTATTTTCCTTTGCAATTTTGCGCGCTATGCGCGTACCCAAACGCTCACCGCGCAAAACGTTGATCAAAAACCATATACACCGTTGCGTATCATCCAAAACCGTAGGCGACTCAAAATGTCGTTTGATACCATCTTGCCCCAAGAGATCAAGCTTATCCGCGTCGCGCAAGACAAGCGCGCTTTTGTACTTATTTGCGCCATCGTTCCAATGATATCGAATGTTATAAAGTAATTCTTCGCGCTCATGATAGGTAAAAAATCCGGCTAATTTTTTATCTTTGATAAACCATTCTTGTAATAATTCAAAAGAAAGATCATGATGAGTTTTTTTCTTTGGATTATTAAAATATTCCGACGTACGTCCAACATCATGAAGCCATCCTTGGGCTTCGCATAACCATGTAGATTCATGTTCTTTTTGCGCTATCATGCGTGCGTATCGCGCTACGCGTTCAGCGTGCTCTATCCCATGTCCAGGTGCGCTTTTGACCTTAAAAAAACGCCGTACTTTTGTTTCAATATAGCGTATCGCTTTAACTTGTTTTGTACTGTCTTCTTGCAACATATTAAAAATTTCCAACTTAATGAGATAGCCGCCTAATGCGCTTTTGTAACGAAATTTTCAGATTTTTAGATAAAATCACTGAATACATTATACGGGTCTCAATAAGTGTAACTAAAAAACCGCCCCGTGTCCAGACATCTTAATCTGGATCTTGGGGCGATTTCCCTTCCAAAAAATCAATCCGGCTATTTCTTTTTAGTGTCTGATTCAGGCAGAGATTTCTGATTTTCCACGGGAGCAGGCTCACCACCTCCTAATCCTTCAACCTTATTCCGTATCTGCGCGTTACCGGGATTAAGCTCAAGGACACGCTTATACAACTGGAAAGCAGGGGTTTTGTTGCCTGTGCGTTCATAGAGCAAAGCAAGAGCAAACAAAGCGTCTGAATAGTTTGGATTAAGCGCTATGGCACGACGCCAAGCAAGTTCCGAGAGCGGCCAATCATTGTCTTTGTGACGATTAAAATAATAACGTCCTGTCTGAAAAACATATGTCGCGTCATTTCTGCCGATTGGCAATCCACGCTCCATGGTTTCTATTGCTTTATCTATGTTATTTTGCGCTTCATAGGTAGCGGCAAGCAATACATATCCTTGTAACATATCCGGCTTGAACCCTATAGCTTTCTCAAAGTCATCTTTTGCCTCACTATAACGGCGTTCCATGAGTTTTGCGTTGCCAAGACCAATATAGAAGGTAGGGTTGGTGGGCTCAAGAGTGATAGCTCGTTCAAGAGAAGAAATTAACCAGTTATTTGCCTCTGGCGCCACCCCGCGCGCGTTTGCATACATGGTAGCCAAAGATTCCCATGTGGCAACGCTTTGGGGAGATTTGTCACTTGCGGCTTTGGCTGCGTTAACAGCCGCGGAAACAAGTTGCGCAACTTGATTTGGATCTTGTGTAGAGCTTGCAACTTCTTGCGCCTTAACCAAAAATGCTTCTGCTGTTGTTAGGTAAAAAGGAACGCGATTGGGATTGTATTGAATAGCTTTTTGCAATTGAGCCATACGGTCAAGCCCTTCTTGCCCTGTTGTTGGTCTGACAAGAGCTTTTGCGTATATCATTTCAGCAGTGTAAAAACGGCCTAAGTAAATACCCAACACCAAGATGCTTGTAAAGACAAGAATAAAAGCAAAGGAAGTGACGATGCTGTATTGTGGAGAGGTTTTGAGAGAGATGGTTGTTTCAGGCAGTTCCCCTTTGGAAAGATGCACGGCCGCTCGAATCATAAGGCCTAAAAAGAGCCAGAACAAAAGCCATACTGCCGCGCCAAAATTCACTACAAAAAATGCCACAACCAGCGTAAGCCACCCCGCTGTCAAACCCCAAAAAATAAGAGGAGAATCTTGCAAAGCTGCTATTTGAGCAAACACAACTTTTTTCTTTCTATTTATTACCACTTGCTTAAGCCATGTGTTGATAATCAACCCCAGACCTAATAATAAAATGACTAAAAATGAGAGGATACCCAAAACTCCCGTAGACATTCCCCACTCCATGGCGCTGCTATATGGTTGGCGGAAACGAACATTCCAAGCAAAATTGTTGTTTAGTCCGCTCGGACGGAATTGTGAAAAATCATATCCAAAAGTTGAGGGTCCGGATCCAAATAAAAAATATCGGGCGTTATAGGTAATAGTGTCTTTAAACATTCCATAAGAAGTAGATGGGCCGAGTGAAACTTCCAAAGGAAGTTTGGCTGTCAAAAATTGAGGTACGCCTAAAAGCACAAATAGCACCCCCGCCACAAACAAAGCAAACGCCACAGAAGTCCATGCGGTGCGCACCTCGCTGGCATGGCTCACCAAAAATACAATGAGCAAAATTAAAGCGACGGTAAATATAATCCACAAAATCTTAAAACCAATCATTACAACACCTGCAAGAGATACCAAAAAGACTAAAAATGTGAAAACATCCGAACCGATATTTTGTTTTTTAACAGCCAAAGTGGCCAGACTCAAAAGACACAAGATAGTGAGAAAAATACCGAACAAACTATTAGAGATATTTAACGTGTTGAATTGAGGCAAAAATCCGTATGTTGCCGTCCACAAACCGCTTGCTCGAGAGATAAAAAACAGGGCTGAAATAAACCCGGAGGCAAAAAGGGTCTGAATAAAATTTAACACTCCTTTTATATGCCCAACCTCCTGAACAAGCAAAAAATAAAAAATTAGGAACGCGGTAACATTTAAAAAATTAAGGCTTGTAAGCGTAAAATCTCCAAAAAAACTAATATAACGATCCTGTGAAATAATGCTGGTCAAAAGAACAATTCCCCATAAGACGATAAGAGGTATGTCAAGCGGCGTCCGTTTAAAAACAAAAGTCTTAAGAATTACTCCTCTGCTAATCCACGCAAACAAAGCAAGGAAAACGCAAACGTAAAGCAAAAAATATTTGTTGAGTTCAACAGTCTCAACTGTAAAAGGCAAGAAGAAAAGCGGGATTAAAAACACAGCAACGTAAAGTAGCGCCGAAGTGGCGCGTTTTAAAAAGAGCGTAAAAGAAGTTTCCATACTATAAAAAGAAAATAAACAAAGATAAAAAAATAATTTATATGATTTACTGCACGCCTTTTTGAGAGAAGAGCAATTTATCTACTAACACTTACAGTATAGCACAAAAGGATCTGATTGTGATATCAGACCCCTGTGTATAATTTTTTTATTGGTTCCCCCTCTGCCTCCTTCATGTTAATTCCCAAGAAGTATTTAATTGCTTGTTGATCCCGTACCTACCGGCTCCGCTACAGGTGTTTCAACTTCTTTTTCAGTCACAGGCTCAAGAGAAGGCGTTTTAACTTCTTCAGGTTGTTTAACCTCTGTCTTTTCAGTCTTCTGTTCTTCTGAAGTTTTTGGTGTTGATTGAGTTGGTTCTGCTGGAGTTGAAACAGTAGAGGCAACACTCTGTTGACTGGCAGACTGATCTTGGGCTGAAGTATTGTCAGAAGAAGCATCTGCTGTATTAACCAACCAATAGTCAAAGGTTATATCTTGTGCCGCTTGACTACTCAAAGATATTGTAAACTTGCCATTCTGTTGATTGGAAATCCACCAAAAAGAGTTGGGGTTGCCACGGAAAGTGACAAATATCTTGCTGTCTTGCTTGACTCCGTCATTTGAAATATCTATGTATGTCTGACCGCTCTTAATTACCGCACTGCCAATTGTTGACTTGTTGTCTTGCTGATCTTTTTCTATTACCAATTCTTTTGTCTGGACCTTATCAGCTTTGATGTTCTTGGCAACCAAGTTGCCTGAACTGTCAATTGACCATGTACCGTTCTTGGATTTGAGCCCTGCAATGTTGATGATGGATTGTCCGGCCATGTCCAAATTGCCTGTCTGAACCAAGTTTCCTTTGCTGTCTGCAACAACGCTCAATGTGGTTGCTTTTGCGGCTACGGAGCCAGACACATATCCTTTGTTGATCATTACAATTATTCTACCTTCGCCGCTTGTTAAGGATTCAAGAGCCATACCCACCAAACTCGCCGCCTCACCTGATTCTGGGTCATATTTCATTGCATACCCAGATTTTGACGCGGTAACCAAGTAGTCACCCACCGCAATGGGACCATTTTCTGTAGTAACTTTGGTGCGTACCAAACCAGCAAGACCAAGTGCTACACGATTTTCCCCAAATGAGCCGGCAATAAATATTGCTGAATCTGAAATTACACCGGCAACATTTTTAGAATATGCAACTTCTGATTTTCTAAAATGATTACCATTGTTGGTGTCAACAACCAAGACATCCCCCGCTTCCGCGCTCTGGTCATCTGACAGCTTAACGTATTCCGCAAAGTCTGCATAAGAGGTAGTACCACTTGCAAAAAATCCTGAAGCATAGATATTTCCACCTGCGGCAATTGCTACTTTAGTTGCGCCATTATTCTGAAAGGCCGCAAGAAGTCTCGTTTCAAGTGGAGCTGTTCCAGTTTGTGTTAGACCACTAGCAGAACCTGATTTTGTATCAAATGCAAAACCTGCCGCACCGTCAACATCTGTAACATATGACGTTATTGTGTTAGTTGAAACCTGACTTGTACTCACCCCCGCGCCCCATGAAGCAGTACTGGTTGAAAATGAAAACTCCATAATGGCTTGCGTACCTGTTGCCATTTGGAATAAAATAGGTTTGTTAGGAATGTTTAAATTTGTAATATCATTCATGTATTTTAACGTGAACATTGGTGTCTGACCAAACGCTCCAAGTTTCGTACTACTTGCTGTAATTGTAGTTTGACCAAATACTCCCAATGTACCAGAGGTAGAAAGATTTCCAGATCCGTCCACCATAAATTTCCCTGAAAGGTTACCTGAAGAATTCTGTCCAAGAATGAGATTTGATCCAACCAGCAACGTTCCACTTGCATTCAATGCTCCTGCCACTTGCAATCCTGCTCCTATGGAAGACGAGGCATTGGAGATGAAACCGCCTTGAAGAGTGGCCAATGAGCTTGCTCCCAAAACACTAAGTGTTCCTGATGCAGATACATTCCCTGAA
>Ga0209211_10003203_pt1 | contig 27003 bp, 26 predicted proteins | sample RifGroA2_FD_183992 | JGI IMG/M metagenome (GOLD analysis project Ga0209211, IMG submission 183992) | Groundwater microbial communities from Rifle, Colorado, USA - Groundwater A2 (SPAdes) (version 2) | ecosystem: Environmental > Aquatic > Deep subsurface > Groundwater | place: Rifle, Colorado...
AGTAATCCCATGTATCTTTGCCGAATCAGCCGGTATAGTGAACCCCTGCGGTTTTATAATATAGTCCTTCCCCGAAACCCTGTTCCCGTTTTCATCATACAACAGCCAAGCAATCTGGACCAGCCTCGGCCAGTTATTCAGGTCAGAGACAGGCGCATTCCAACTCCTCGGCAATCCAGTCGTTTCAGTATCAAAAAATAAGTACATGGTCCTCCTATAATATTCATTAATCCGTAATAGTTGTATATTTTAATATCTGGTCTCAAAAATTGCCATATTAAACTCAGTTGCGCCCCCTATGACTCCTTTCAGTTAATTGTTGTCAGCGAGGAGATGGCTTACGATCAAGGGTTCAAATGGTTATTGCAATAGGTGTCTTAAAAGCTGTACCTACAACTCCGCAAAGATAAGCAAGGATTGATTCACGGGCAGAAACAAACGCAAATAGATTAGAATTCACGAGTGCTGAAGGAGGCTGGTTCAATTCGACGTCCAGCAAAATTTTTAGGCATACTTTTTTGCAATATTTAGGAATTGACCAAAAGCAAAAAGCGCCTTGTCCAATTTACGATGATCAGTTTGTTTCAGAGACTGAAAGAAAGGAATGTAATCATTCTTGTAGCTGGTATATTTTTGTTTATTGGTCTTACCTATTTCAATTATACTTCCGCTGGTCATAAACTTCATGGCTCTATGTGTATGCTGGTCATAAATTGGCCACTTGTCAGGTTCCAGACAGTGCAGATAGAAAATATTCCATATTGCACCGCCAGGATTTTTGTGATTCAGATAACGGGCTTCCTGATTACCGAAGAATGATAAGGGATAGTTTTCACTGATGCTTTTTAGCTTTTTCTTAGCAATTACTGATCCATTTTTCCACTCGAATAACTCAAGACGTGATTTTTCTGTAAGTGGCTTTCCGATATTATTGTTGTACTTATCTTCCGATATATAAGAGTACTTTGATGACCAGTGGGCTATGAAGTCATCTAAGTTTAATTTGTTAATCTGAAATGATAAATACATATATTCTTTCCTCGGAGTCGTGTTGATCCGGCTATTTTTGGGCTTCCCATTCTGCCTTCACTGTCGCAACGATCTCTCTCATTGGTTTGTGACTACATGGACGCCCTGGAGCTACAGCTTCGATTAGGGGGGCGATGTCAGCACCTACGGCAAAAACATTCGGATATAGCAGCCTCAAATGTCCCTCATGCAGCTTCTTGTGCCCGAAGTCGATTTGTCTGCCATTCCGACTGTTCTCGATCGAGTAACCTTGACCACGAGCAGTTGTTACCATCGCATCGATGAATTCGTCTTGCGTCATCATCACCTTTAAATCTTTCCCCATCGTTGATTTCCAATATTTTGAAAAACATGGAAAAATGGATTTTCTCCGTTTCTATTTATAACGTGCTTTTCACAACCCCATACCCGCCCTCGCCTCACTAACAATCAACGCCTTCTCCCTCTCAATCTCCTCAATCAATTCCTTTTCACTGGGCAGATAGAGCTTGTACTTTGAGGCAAACAACTGCTTGTTTCCATTTGCCTTCATTGGCACACACCTGAGTCGTTGACAGTCACCTTTTCTCCGCACCCTGGGCACTGATATCGGCCTTGCTCCTCATCCACGGCGGAAAATCTTAACCCGGTATCAACACCATGCTGTGTTAGCCTCGTGACAATCAGGAAGCCTTCAATAGTCACGTCCTCTTCAAGCCCACAACGTTGGCACGATAGCAACTCTCTGTCCTCTCAAAAAAAGCCCAGCCGTGTTTGCTGCTTTTTAATTTGTTGTATTTGTTCAGCAAGAGAGCGAATCTCAGGGGATATTTCCGTTAGCCTCTCTGCTTTTCCTTGGGCCTTAACAGGTTTCAGCTTCATTCCCCTTTCCCCCTCATCCCTCGCTGCGCATCGTAATTTTTCTTCCACAAAACTACAGCAATCCCAGTAGTTGTGGTGGAAAATCGATTGTCTTGCATGAATCACGCATTGCCTTTTTATTCTTTGCGCTAAGCTTTAATGACCTGAGAACCTTTTCTAATCGGACATGGTCAACGTTACCTGCGATAACCGAACATTGCTCAAAGTCTTTATGCCTTTTACTTTCACCAGGTCTTCTGTGTGCAATAAGCATTTTTTGAATAAAATATGCCTCAGGTATCGGCGCCTTCACCTGAAAGTCCCCGAAGTCCGCAATAAAAGTAAAATCAAGGAGGATATTGACGAAAGGAAGAGGGACGGCGATGATATTCCACTTTCTTATTCCTATGGCTTCGTCATCTCTTCCGCCTTTTCTCTGAACGACGAATTCGACAGTGAAGTTTTCTTGGGTGAACTTGCGGATGCCCGACAACATAACTACGGGGACATAACCCAGGGTGGTAATAACGTTCTCAAGATCAATCTTATCGCCCCTTTCGGATGTGGCAAACTTGACAGCAAAATCAATGTCCAACGTACGGAGTGCATAGGGTATGCCGAACACATCCTGATATAAAGGCATGACCCAGCTTCCAATCAGTGCAGAATCTTCAAAGAAACCGACCTTGTGGAGAGAGCGAAGAAGTTCCATTACTTCGGATGGGAACATGTTCTTATTGGAGATCGGTCGCCTCATACCTTCATGCCTTGCCTGCTTTCAGAACTCTTGACAGATAATTGATTCTTTTCTTATACACACTCATTTCCTTTTCCAACTTCCTTCTTTGATCCAGTTTCTTAGACAAGGCCAGTGCTTCATTATTCGGCACGTGCTTATTGACAACCTTTTGTCCATCACGATATTTCAAGGAGTAATAAGAATATACCTTCTCCTTGTAACGCTTCTTTCGCTCACTGAGGATGCCTTTTGGCAGATCAGCAAGAGACCTCTGCAAACCGGCGATCATTTCTTGGCACCTCTTGAGCTCATCCCCAAGCATGCCGCTGATTACCTTATCATTTTCCACTACCTTCACGCCAATATTATGACCATTGTGGTGGAAAAGTGCAAGCTTTTTTGGTCAATTGACAGTTATCGGCGAGGGGGGGAATTCTCAAGCTGTAAGTCTTATAATCCGAAAAGCACCTTACCCATATCAGCAATGTCATAACCGCCGAGGGACTTAACGGTCTCCCTGAAATCTTCGTCTTCTCTTATTATTTTAAGGACAAGTCTTATCATCTCGGTGTCCATGAACTCATGAGGGATTGCGAGGTCGTAACGTTCGTTTGCCACAGGGATAAAATCAAGGCCGAGGGCCTTTGCGGATGAATATACGGCAAGGCCGGTGTCGGCGAGGCCTGTGAGGACAGCGGATGCAACGGACATATGGGTATATTCCTCTCGCTCATAGCCCTTGATGAGGAAGGGATTTAATTTCAGTTCATTAAGGTGCTTGTCAAGGAGAAGCCTCGTGCCTGAGCCGGACTGACGGTTTATGTAGACAACATCATTCCTCACAAGGTCTTCAAAGCCTTTTATCCCTTTGGGATTTCCCTTTTTCACCAGAAGTCCCTGCTGCCGGTAGACAAGGTTAACAAGGACTATTTTGCGGTCAGGGAAAAGTCTCTTCAGGTAAGGGACATTGTATTCTCCTGTCTGTTCGTCAAGCAGATGGGTGCCGGCAAAATGCGCCTCTCCTCTTTTGAGCGCCATAAGGCCACCCATCGAGCCTACATGAGCAGATGAGAGTGAATATTCAGGATGGTTTTTCTTTATTGTATTGGCAAGGATGTCAAGCGTGTTGTCATGACTTCCGATACAGACTATTGTATTTCTGATCTCGTCCCGGTTCCTAATTAGTCTTACCTCAACCTCTGTGCCCGCCGTCAGTCCTTCAGAACTTGCCGGGATTTTTAATATGCCGTCAGCCCTGACAAGTGACATCATCAGGCCCGCGCCCCTGCCTACAGGTGTTGCGATATGCCTGTCACCCACAAGTCCTACCTTTACCCTCACGAACTCATCTACTCCCATGGAAGATGACATCTGCCTGGAAATAATCGCCTTTACAGTTGCCCCGCTCTCTTCAGCAATGCCTATAAGTCTGCAGACAACCGGTTTTACAAATAATTCAAATGCAAGGTATGCAGACACAGGATATCCCGGGATGCCGAACACCGGTTTTTCATCAACAAATCCGGCAATGAAAGGCTTGCCCGGCTTTATCGAGACCCCCTGTATAATGACCTCTCCCGATTGCCTGATAGCTGTTGCAGTGTAATCCTCAGAGCCCTTGCCGGACCCAGCAATTACAAGCACCATGTCAGATGTCTTTACAGCGTCGACGATCGCCTTTTTGATCGCCTCAAGGTCGTCCCTCACAATGCCTGCTATTACAGTTTTTGCACCAAGTCCGACAGACAGGCCTGAGAGCATTGCTGAATTGTATTCGATTATTTCAGGGGGTTCGGGAGGTCTGCTCCTTACTGTCTCAGGCTCGATGATCTCAGTGCCGGTGGGAATAATAGTGATTACAGGTGCCTTCCTCACAGGGATTTCCAAATGCCCGCTTGCAAGCATGGCGCCTATATCTATGGCCCTTATCCTGTGATTTTCAGGAACAATGAGTTCAGTAGCAACTATGTCTTCCCCGATTGTCCTGACATGTTGATAAGGCGTAACAGGCTGATAGATCTCAATCTGCTCTCCCACCACATTTATATCCTCTATCATTATCACTGCATTGAAGCCCGAGGGCATGGGGTCTCCGGTGTCCACATATACTGCGTCATGACCTAACCTGAGCAAGGCAGGTGATGTCTCAGAGGCGGTGAATGTGTCGGCAAACCTGACAGCATAGCCGTCCATTGCAGCAGAATGATAGAAAGGGGATGAATACCTTGCGAATACCGGTCTTGCAGTTGTCCTGCCGAGAGAATCAGCGACCCTGACGGTCTCTGACCTGAGCTTGTGGATTCCGAGCGAATTGAGCCTGTCGGATAAAAGGCCGAGTGCCCGCTCAAGGGAAAGGCTTTCTAGAAATACCTGTTTCATAGCACGTTATGATACTTTAAACTCCCATATTATTTGATCGGTTACGTTATTTTCACAAGGCCGATGGGGTTTGGAGAATGCCTCGTGTATCCCCTGCCCTGCGCAATAATATCCAAGGGCAGGCTTACTATGTCAGCAAGATCAGGCGGCATGGCAGCCAGGACCTCTGAGTCAATAGTCTTCCAGTATGAATTGCACGCATCGCAGGTATCTATCCTGAAGCCCTTTTCGTCCTCAATTGTAATAATATTGGTCTTTGATGTGTCTGCACCAAGACATACAGGGCATCCCGTGCGCCTGAAATATCCTGAAGTCCCGCAGAAGGAGCAATGCAGCCGCCGCCTCCCCTCTTTGTCTATTGACGCAAGAGACGGGGTTGAATTGCAGACAATACATTTCGCATCCTCCCATCCCAGTTCTCCGACATTGCATGAGTCTCTGACGCCAAAAAAATACGGCCTGCCGAGGAGGAAGAGTATTCCCGAAAGTTCGTCCTCATTATATGGCAGTGAAAAGGCAGGGGACTCATTCAAAGGGAGCCTGGAAAGGTCTACCTGTCCGAGACCCATGGCCTCTTTTAAAGGGACCATTATATCCACAGGCAGATCGAAGATACCGGAGAACGCCTGAAATATGCGGTCAACCGCCTCAGGTGGATATGACCTGGCCTCACATCCTGTAATATTGCCCTCTATTCCGGCCACAACCCTATTAAACTCAAGCGCCTTTTCGTAAATCCTGAGTATGTCCCTGAGGTGCGGCTTCTTTTCTGCAATGTCCTTAATATCAGTCATTTTCAATTATGGCACTTCAGGATATTTTATCGCAATGGTCTCGCCGGTCAGGGCTTCAACAAGAAACACCTTTAAATGCCTCTTTTCATCGCCGGTCAATCCCGTAGGTTTCAGTTCCCTGTTGCCTTTGCCTCCACCCATGTCATGAAAATCTATTGCCTCATCAAGCGTCTTGAAAATCCCGTTGTGCATGTACGGGGCGGTCTTTGATATGTCCCTGAGAGTGGGGGTCCTGAAGGCCTTCCAGTCTTTCTTCTTTTTCGTTACCAGGTATCTGCCGGGATCATCTTTCAAATTTCTGTAATCTTCGTAGTGGAACAGTTTTGCAACAAACCTTCTCGTTACTGCAATCCTCGGGTCTTTCTGGTGTTCAGGGTTTTCAGGCACGTAAAGGGCATGAAATTTATCGTCAGACAAATTTGTCCCGTAATGACATTTCACACATTTACCTTTTCCAGTAAATATCGCATGACCCTTTTCCGCATCCGGTGAAAGCGCCTTTTTATCGCCCTTTAAATATTTATCCAAGGGAGAGTTTACTGAAACAAGCGTCCTTTCAAACGCGGCTATGGCCATAGCTATTCTTTCCCTCGTGACTTCGCCGTTAAAGACTTTTTTAAATGCCTCCACATATTCAGGGACCTGCCTGATATGCTCCTCAAGGTAATCGAGGTTCTTGTTCATTTCAAATGCGGACATCATGGGGAAGAGCGCCTGGTCTTCAAGGGTTTTAGCGCGCCCGTCATGGAACAGGAATTTCTGGAAAGCCACATTAATGAGTGTCGGAGAATTCCTCCAGTTCCTTGTTGTCGGATAGCTCAATGAAATTTCCAGGCCGTCTGAAAAGCCCTTTTCAGGGTCATGGCATGTAACACAACTCATTGTGCCGTCTCCTGAAAGCCGCCTGTCAAAAAACAGTTTTTTGCCGAGCTCGATCTTCTCAGGGGTCTGTGGATTTTTAACAGGGACCTTCACTGAACTGAACGGTTCAAGGTGAGTAGCAGAAGCAACAGGAGTCAGAATCCAGAAGATAGAATATATAGCAAAAAAGAACAGCAAATAAAGCGCAAATTTCAGTTTCATGCCTGCTGACTCTTTTACGCCGGGGACAGTCCCGATTCTACGCCTGCCCTGTATAATGGGGCTATGCCCGTAAATCCGGGACAGTCCCCTCGTGCGGCTGCTGAATCCTGATTGCTGAAGGCTGACTGCTTTATTTTTTCCCACTTTTCAACTCCTCCTCTATGATCTCCCTGTAATATTCATACGGCCTGTTTCCTATGACCTTTCTGCCATTGATAAAAATAGTCGGAGTATTGTACAAATCAAGGTCAACAGCAAGTTTTTTGTCACGCTCAATAGTTTTTATATGCTTCATGTTATTAAGGGAATCAGTGAATTTTGGCATGTCCAGCCCAAGCTCCTGAGCGTATTTAATCAGGCTGTCCTTATCAAGTTTCGGCGATTTTTTAAGCAGGAGATCATGCATGTCCCAGAACCTGCCCTGGTCCATGGCAGCAAGAGAGGCCTCTGCAGAGATATGCGAAAAATCCCTGTACTTGTAGGGGTAGTGTTTCACCACAAGCCTGACTTTACCCTCGTAATCCTTCAATAATTTGTGGATGGTCGGACCGACCCCCGCGCAGTGCGGTCATTGATAATCGAGGAACTCTATCATAGTCACGGGTGCAATTGAAGTCCCGTAGACAGGCGAATCCGCCAGAGGAACAGAGTAACGCTTCTCCTCTGCATATGAAGCTGTAAAAAAAGCCATAAAAAATAAAAGCAGCAAAAGTTTTTTCAACATATATTTTAGTATACATAAAATTCATCGGCCGTGCCGGGGACTGTCCCGCAAAGGACAGTCCCCGTCTGCTGCTTATTGTCTCTTAATATCCCATCTTCTGCACCCATTTGGCATGTCTTTTTTTCGCCCATTCAAGTGGCACTGTGCCGTAAATCATTATCCTGAAGGTGCCGGGATTTGCGAGGGTCGCAAGGTAAATGTGTAATGGGACTGCGATAATCATCAGGTCAAAGCTTATGTTATGGACAAGATGAGAAATAAGTATCCACTTTCTGACACCCGGCATGAGCCAGATGACAAGCCCTGAAGCGGAAATCGCAGAGCCCGCAAAAACAACAAAGAGCGCAAAAAGTTTCTGTCCGGCATTCAGTCTTCCCTGAGGGGGCACAACGGCATTCCTGGAAAAATAACCGCCTCCCTTGATAAACCAGCCAAGGTCGTCTGCGCTTAAACTCAGAGACTCGGGAAGATACATGAATATCTTGAACAGCACTGAAACAGCAAAAGCAACGCCGGTCCAGTTATGCACGACTTTCATCCGGTTGAAGTCCCCGAAGATGGAATTCAACTGTTCGAGGTGAAAAAGGAAGCCGAAGCCGCTCACCGCAAGAATGAAAAAGCTTATCACGGAAACCCAGTGGTTTAATATCTCAAACGCGTTTGCCTTTCTTACCATCTTTGTCATTTCTGCTCACCTCCCTCATCTCCTCCATCTTTATTGGGACCGAATGTTACATAGTGCAGCAGGGACGCAGCAACAGCGCCCCCAAGCCCCCAATAGGCAAGAGGTTTTAAAACTTTATGCCAGAACACCACGGATTCGGGTATCGCGGGTTTACCATCCATCCCGTATACCTCAGGGGCATCCTTAAAGGCGTATAAAACTCCGAGGCCTTCGAGGTCTGACTCGCCATAAAGTTTTTTGTAGCCCGCGTTTTGCGCCTTACCCGTTAAACTTACCCTGTCGCCGTAAAATATGGCCCCTGTGGGGCAGACCTTCGCGCACGCGGGGGAAAGCCCCTCGGCTATCCGGTCAGAGCACAAGTGGCATTTGGAGATCTTGTCGTTTTCGTCGTACCTCGGCACGTTGAAAGGGCATCCGGCAACGCATAATTTGCATCCTATGCACTTTTCCTTATTAAAGGCGACGGCCCCTTCCTTTGTCCTGAACAGGGCGCCGGGCGCAGGACATATCTTCATGCAGCCCGCATCGCCGCAGTGCATGCAGCGTTGACTTACAAAAAGCCAGCGCAGGCCTGATGCCAAAGGCATTTCGACATACCTGATCTTATTGTAAAGTGAAGGGGTAAGGTCCGGCGGGTTTTCAGTCGTACCCTTATTAACGGTCCTTGTAGCAGGAAGCCTGTTCCAGCTCTTGCAGGCTGTCTGGCAACCCCTGCATCCTATGCATAACTCCGGAGATATAAGCAGTCCTTTTCTATTCATAATATCACCCCCCCTAAGCCTTCTCGATGTTGGCCATAAAGGCCTTTGTTTCAGGTATCATGGTGTTCGCATCGCCTATGGTCGGCGTGAGAAGATTGGAGCTGTCGCCGCCGCTGCCGTCCTCCGGGTACTGCCAGCCGAAACACCATGGAAGGCCTATCTGGTGGACTGTCGAGTTCATCACCTTAAAAGGTTTAAACCTGTCCGTAACTACCGCAATGGCCCAGACCTTGCCACGCGCCGAAGACACTATGACCTTGTCTCCGCCCTTGATCCCCTTTTCTTTTGAGAGTTCCAGGCTGATCTCCACGAACTGCTGGGGCTGCATTTCGAGCTGCCACGGTTCATGCCTTGTCAGCACGCCGGTCTGCCAGTGCTCCGAGACCCTGTAGGTAGTGGCGACGAATGGGTAACGAATATCGCAGCTCAGGAATATATCTTCGGTTGCCCCCCCGTCCTTTACAGGCATGTCATGCGGCCCTGAGACCTTGTAAAAAAGTTTCAAAGTCGGGTTGATCCTGTGTTTTTTGGACATTGGGTTCTCCTGGACAGGGCATTCGAGAGGCTCGTAATGCTCAGGGAATGGGCCATCTGCGAGTCCTGGTCCGTATATTGCGCCCATTCCGTCGGCCCTCATAATAAACGGATACTTGCCTGCCTTTTCGTCCGCCATAGGGGGGGCAGGCCCGTCAGGCACATCTCCCTCCCATACGCCCGGCTTTTTGGTATTCGGGTCCACCTTTGTCGGGTTCCATTTTACAACCGCCCGTTTCGGGTCCCACGGTCTACCGTGGAGGTCAACGGATGCGCGATTATAGATGATCCTCCTGTTTACAGGCCAGGCCCAGGCCCATTCAGGGAAGAGTCCGAGTCCGGTAGGGTCGGCCTTCTTTCGCCTCGCCATCATATTTATAATCTTGCCTTCTTTTTGCGTATAGCTCTGGCTATAGATCCAGTTCCCGCATGAAGTTGTGCCGTCAGCCTGCAGATGGACAAAGGACGCGCAAAGCTCGCCTTTCTTACCGAGCTGTTTTGGCGGGACCGCTTTTTTGTCGAAAAGGTCTTCAAGATAATATCCGTTAATCTCCTTAGCCACCTTGTGGATGTCTACGCCTGACATCCTGCCGTCAGGACCTTTTTTGCCGTAATTCCAGGTCAACTTGAGTATCGGCTCAGGGAATTTGCCGCCCTGTACCTGATAAAGTTTTTTGACCCTTAGATAAAGTTCGTGCATTATCTCGGAATCAGGCCTTGATTCCCCTATAGGCTCAATGGCCCTGTACCTCCACTGCGCCATCCTGCTCGAATTCGTTATGCTGCCCTCTTTTTCGACTGAAGTACAGGCGGGGAGCATAAAAACCTCTGTCTTTATCTCTTTCGGGTCCATTTCAGGACCTTTCCAGAAAGAGCCGGTCTCATTGTCAAACAGGTTCACATTGACCATCCATTTAAGCTTTGACAAGGCCTTCCTCACCTTCCCGGCATTTGCGCCTGAGCACGCGGGGTTCTGGCCCCAGGCGAAAAATCCCTCGAACTTGTCCTTGAACATCTGGTCGAAAAGCATGAGCCATGAGGCGTTCATTCCCTCATCTGTCTTCGGCAGCCACGCATAGCCAAAATCGTTCTCCTTTGTCGCGTTGTCGCCATAAATCGCCTTGAGATAGCTTGTAATATACTTGGGCCTGTTTCCCCACCAGTTCACGCTCTTAGGGTCCTTTGTTTTGGGAGTAAGTTTCTCGATGTAAGTCTTGAGGTCTGTTACGGACGCGGCAGGGACAGGTAGATAACCCGGCAATATATGAAAAAGAAGGCCGTTGTCAGTTGAACCCTGAACATTGGACTCCCCTCTTAAAGCATTTATGCCGCCTCCGGCCATCCCCATATTGCCGAGCAAAAGCTGGATTATGGACATCGCCCTGATATTCTGTGTGCCCACCGTATGCTGGGTCCAGCCCATCGCGTAACACTCAGCCGCGACCTTGTCGGGCCTGCCGGTGGAAGCATAGGCCTTGTAAACCTCTGTAAGTTTTTCTTTTGGAGTTCCCGTGGTATCAGAGACCTTGTCAAGAGTGTAGCGGGAATAATGTTTTTTGAGAAGACGGAATACACAGTTCGGGTCTTTAAGGGTCAGGTCTTTCTTTGGAAGGCCCTTTTCATCCATCTGGAAAGACCAGGTCTTTTTGTCATATTTCCTTGTCTTTTCATCATACCCTGAGAAAATGCCGTCAAGTTCTCCCGGGCCCTTAAATTCCGGGTTCACGAGAAAAGAGGCGTTAGTATAATTGACGACATAGTCGCGGAAATAAAGATTTTTACCGAGGATATAGTTTATCATGCCGCCGAGAAACGCGATGTCGGTGCCGGACCTCATTGGCGCGTAGATGTCCGCCTTTGAGGCGGTCCTTGTGAAACGCGGGTCAACAACTATCAGCTTTGCCCCTTTTTCCCTCGCCCTCATAATCCATTTCATGGAAATGGGATGGTTCTCAGCGGGGTTGGCACCCATTACAAGAATAACGTCGGAGTTTTTGAGGTCTACCCAGTGGTTTGTCATTGCGCCGCGTCCGAACGACTCTGCCAGAGCCGCTACAGTTGCGGAGTGTCATATTCGTGCCTGGTGTTCTATATAAACAAGCCCCCAGGAACGAAGGAGTTTCTGGAGCATATAACATTCTTCGTTATCGAGGGCAGCGCTGCCGACATGGGCCATGCCGTCTGTCCTGTTAACGACAAATTCCTTTTCGACCTCGGTTTCCTTGCCGTCAGCACCCTTTTCCTTTACTTTTGATTTTGATGTAAGCTTGAAGGTCTTATCGCGGGTCTTCTTTATCCTCTTTGCAATTTCGTCAAGGGCCCAATCCCATTCGACTTCCTTCCATTCGGCTGAGCCTGCCGCGCGATACTTCGGTTTGATCAGCCTGGCGGGATTGTTAATTACCTGGTATAAAGATGCGCCTTTGGAACAGAGAGTGCCTTCATTGATCGGATGCTCAGGGTCGCCTTCGGTGTTGATGACCTTGCCGTCCGCAGTGTGGACCACAATTCCGCAGCCCACTGAACAATACGGGCAGATAGTTGATGCTTCCCTTGCATTTTTTGTCCTTAATCCCTCCGCATAAGCCTTTGCAGGATCAAAACCCGCACTGAGAGAACCGAGTAAAGCCGTACTGCCTGAAATCTTGAGAAAGTCACGTCTTGTTACCCCCATAACACACCCCCCCTTTTATGTCGAACAGAGCAATTATTAGTTTTAGTTATCCAACCATTAATTAGAGAAATGATAACTCGGGCGGCAAAAGTTGTCAACGTCTATTTAAAACTTTAGGCAGGTCTATTGAAGTTTGGTTATTTGTAGTCGCAGAGAATATGGCTCTTGTTCATTGTTAATAACAGATAGCGCCCCAGTTCATAGGAGAAGGAAAGAAACAGAAAGAGACGACCCATGGGTCTTTAAAAGCATAAATGTCCCCGAGACCCCCGAAGTCCTTTAAGCCGAAGAAAGTTGTATAGCCGGCCTTTTTGGCCTCTGCTATCAGGGCTTCTCTCTCCCCGTATTTAATCGCGCCTGACGGACATGTCTTTGCGCAGGCAGTAGTTAATCCTTCGTTTAACCTGTCATGGCAGAGGTGACACTTTGATATCTTGCCTTTCTCGTCAAATCGGGGCATACTGAATGGGCAACCCAGAAAACAGAGCTTGCAGCCATTGCATTTTTCTTTATCAAATGCCACTGCATCATCCTTTGTCCTGAATAATGCGCCCGGCACAGGGCATATCTTCATGCACCCGGCATCATGACAATGGCAGCATCTCTGCGTAACGAACAGCCATCTCGGGTCTCCCTCCGGCGATGGGACCTCTACAAATTTGATCCTGTTGTATAAAGTAGAGCTCAGATCAGACGGATTCTCATAAGTGCCGGTATTTATGGTCTTTATGCCGTCAAGCTGGTTCCACTGTTTGCAGGCCACTTGACAGCTCTTGCAGCCTAAACATAATTCAGGGGAGATCATCAATCCTTTTCTTATCATCGCCATAACATTACCCCCTTAAAGCTTCTCAATATTCACCATGAATGCCTTTGTTTCAGGTATCATGGTATTTGCGTCGCCAATAGTCGGCGTAAGCAGGTTGGCACTGTCACCGCTGCTGCCGTCTACCGGATACTGCCAGCCAAAACACCAGGGAAGTCCGACCTGGTGCACAGTGCTGTTCATGATCTTGAAAGGCCTGATCCTGCCTGTAACAAGGGCTATGGCCCATATCTCGCCGCGAGCAGAGGACACAATGACCTTGTCCCCGCTCATTATATTTTTTTCATCCGCAAGCTCCTTGCTGATCTCAACAAACTGCTGGGGCTGCATCTCAAGCTGCCACGGCAGATGCCTTGTAAGGACGCCGGTCTGCCAGTGCTCTGTGACCCTGTATGTTGTTGCAACATACGGATAGCGTATATCGCAGCTTACGAAAATGTCCTCGACCTGGCCCCCTTCCTTTGAGTAGAATATTTTTGAAGTAGGGTTGATCCTGTGCTTCCCGGCCATCGGGTTTTCCTGGACAGGGCATTCAAGGGGCTCATAATGCTCAGGGAACGGTCCGTCGGCAAGTCCGGGACCGAAGATGGCCCCCATACCGTCAGCCCTCATGATAAAAGGATATTTACCCGCCTTTTCGTCCGCCATCGGAGGGGCAGGACCATCAGGTATGTCCCCGACCCATTTGCCTGCAATTGTCTTGGCAGGGTCTTTGGGGTCCGGTGACGGTGGCACCCATTTTATCACGGCCCTTTTGGGGTCCCAGGGATTGCCCTGCAAATCAACTGCCGCGCGATTATATATTATCCTTCTGTTCACCGGCCACGACCAGGCCCATCCGGAATAGAGTCCGAGTTTTGTCGGGTCATCCTTGCCCCTTCTGGCCATGTTGTTGAAAGGCTTCCCGTCTTTCATATTATAGCTCTGGCTGTATATCCAGTTACCGCAGGAGGTACTGCCGTCCGTCTGCAGAAAGACAAAACTTGCGCAGAGGTCCCCTTTCTTATTTATCTGTTTAGGCGGGGTAGACTTGTCAAAAACATCAGTAAGGTGGTACCCGTTAATCTCCTTTGCAACACTGTGTATATCTACCTTTCTAGTGCTTCCAGCGAGCCCTTTTTCTTCATAATCCCATGTCAGCTTCGTTATCGGATCACTAAATTTGCCGTCCTGTTTCTGATAAAGATTTCTGACCCTGAAATAGAGTTCGTTCATAATCTCGGAATCAGGCCTTGACTCACCAACAGGTTCAATCGCCTTATATCTCCACTGTGCCAGACGGCTCGAATTTGTGATACTCCCTTCCTTTTCCACAGAGGAACAGGCAGGCAGCTGAAAGACCTCTGTCTGGATATCTTTTGGATCTATTCCAGGCCCGTGCCAGAAGGAACCGGTTTCACTGTCAAAGAGATTAACATTGACCATCCATTTGAGTTTTGAAAGGGCCTTCCTGACCTTGCCCGCATTGGCCCCGGAACAGGCCGGGTTCTGGCCCCATGCAAAAAACCCCTCGAACTTACCTTTATACATCTGGTCAAAGAGCATCAGCCATGAGCAATTCATCCCTTCATCCGGCTTAGGCAGCCACGAATATCCAAAGTCATTTTCCTTTGTAGCGTTATCTCCGTAAATGGCCTTGAGATAACTTGTTATATATTTCGGCCTGTTCCCCCACCAGTTTACGCTTTTGGGGTCTTTTGTCTTAGGAGTAAGTTTTTCAATGTATGTCTTCAAATCCGTAATCGAAGCTGTGGGCACAGGCAAATAACCCGGCAATATGTGGAAAAGGAGGCCATAATCCGTTGAACCCTGAACATTCGACTCTCCTCTCATGGCATTTATGCCGCCGCCCGCTATTCCCATATTCCCGAGGAGAAGCTGTATTATGCACATGGCCCTTATGTTCTGCGTGCCCACAGTATGCTGTGTCCAGCCCATTGCGTAACACTCAGTGCCTGCCCTGTCAGGCTTCCCTGTAGAGCCGAAGGTCTTATAAACCTCAACCAGTTTCTCCTTTGGGGTCCCCGTTACATCAGACACCTTTTCTATTGTGTAACGGGAGTAATGCTTTTTGAGCAGCTGAAATACACAGTTCGGGTCTTTCAGTGTGGGGTCTTTCTTCGGCAGTCCCTTCTCATCCACCTGGAATGCCCACGTCTTTTTGTCATACTTCCTTGCCTTCTCGTTATAGCCTGAGAAAATACCGTCGAGTTCGCCGGGGTCCTTAAAATCCGGGTTTACAAGAAAAGCGGCATTGGTATAGTTGACAACATAGTCGTTGAAATAGAGGTCGTTATCGAGGATGTATCTGATCATGCCGCCGAGAAACGCGATGTCGGTGCCTGACCTCATGGGGGCGTATATGTCGGCCTTGGAAGCAGTCCTTGTAAAACGCGGGTCAACAACTATAAGCTTTCCGCCCTTTTCCTTTGCCCTTAGAATCCATTTCATGGATATGGGATGGTTCTCGGCGGGGTTGGCCCCCATCACAAGTACGACATCGGCATTCTTCAGATCAATCCAGTGGTTTGTCATTGCGCCGCGCCCAAACGACTCTGCCAGAGCCGCTACAGTTGCGGAGTGTCATATTCGGGCCTGGTGCTCGATATAGACAAGCCCCCAGGAACGGAGGAGCTTCTGGAGCATGTAACATTCTTCATTATCAAGGGCCGCGCTCCCGATATGGGCAATACTGTCAATCCTGTTTACTGCAACTTCCTTTTCAACTTCAGTTTCAGAACCGTCAGGGCCTTTTACCTTGACCTTTATTTTTGAAGAAGGTCTGAATGTCCTGTCCCTTGTGTCCTTTACCCTCTTTGCAATTTCATCCAGGGCCCAGTCCCATTCTACTTCTTTCCATTCAGCGCTTCCAGGCGCGCGATACCTCGGCTTGATCAATCTCAACGGACTGTTAACAATCTGGAACAATGACTGGCCTTTTGAACACAGGGTGCCTTCACTTATAGGATGGTCCGAATTGCCCTCGACATTTATCACCTTGCCTTCTGATGTGTAGACAATAATACCGCAGCCGACAGAACAATATGGACATATCGTCAAGGTCTCTTTTGCATCCCTGATTCGCAGACCGGCTGCATAGGCCTTTGCAGGGGCAAGGTTTATACCGAGAGAACCGAGCAGAAGCAGACCGCCGGAAAGCTTGATAAAATGCCGCCTTGTTACCTCCATTTCGTGACCTCCCCCAAAAAACCTGCTTTATAAATCATAAAATCATCATGACTTTGTACTTGTTTCACACCGCTATTCCTTATGCAAACTGATTTTATATTAACGGTCATATGGAAAAATTGTCAAACTATCAAGACCTTTGGCAAGACCTTTGGCAGGCAATTTCGGGCAAGTACTTTCAGGTGCTTTGGAAATGGAATCTGGTATAATAATTCAAGCCAGGAAGGCAGGCAGACAACGCTCATGAAAATGTGATTAATGGCAACAGGAATTCCCCATAAAAGAGAATATTTCCGGGTAAACACGTTTTTACCCATAAAAATTAACGTCGTGCCCCCGGACATGCGCAAAGGCCTGGTTGCTCATCTGTCTTCCGAGACCGACCTTAAGCCTGCAATCGTAAATATCAGCGGCGGCGGCCTCAGTTTTAAGGCCCTTAAGGAATACACCCCTGGAGATGTCCTTGAAATAGTAATGGCGGTCCCTGAACCTGCGAAAATCACCGCCTGTGTTTACGGAGAGGTGCTAAAGGTGCTGCGGACAAAAATGAACCATTATCAGATGTTTGTCAAATTCATCAGCCTGGCCGAAAACATCAGGGAAAATATCATCAGCTTCGTCTTCCAGTGGGAAAGGACCGTTCTGAACAATACCCAGACCAGCCAGAACGACAAGTTCACTCCGATTCCTTTCGATAAATTCGTTGACGGCACAGTGCTGCCTTTTGAAATATTTATTAAAGCTGAGGGCGGCATAAAATTCATGTTTGGCTCCGGTCTTCCGTATGACACGATAACGCAGGAGTTTTTCGAAGAAAGAGGGTCCTCAAAAATCTTTATCCGGGAAGAAGACTTGCCCGTCTTCGATGATTACATTTCAAAATTCAGGATAAAACCGAAGGTCTTCGACCGTGAAAGCGCAGTATCATTCAAGGAATATTCCTTCAATAAAAGATTGTATCATTACATAGACCGGACAGTCCTCGTTCCCCATACAGAGATAAACTTCAGCCTGTTTACCATGAACGACTACATATTCGATCATGGAGTTGAAGCCCTTCCGGAACAGCCTGTGACAGTAGATGAAAACATAACCAATATGAAGGGCAGCCTGCTGATAAAAAAATCCAGTCTCCCGCTTTACCGCACATATCTGAATTCGCTTGCGGTCCCGGCCGATAAAAATGAAGCCGAGAGACTTAAGGCTGTCGTCCTGAAAGAACATACGAAGATAATAATGCACGAACTTTTTACAGACACGTCAAATAAAGAAACGATGTCAGAGGCTGTAGGTATATCGGAAAGGATCATAGAATGCCTCCGCCGTCATGCAGACTCAGTCTATGCGCTCTTATCGCTTAACAGCGACGATTTCTTTGTTTATGTCCATTCCGTCAATGTGGCGGCCCTTTCCGTAGCAGCGGGTCTTGCCATGAAATTGGACCACGATATCCTGGTCAAGCTTTGCATTGGCGCCCTCCTCCATGACATAGGCCATAGTGAAATCAACGACGAGATTGTAAACAAGCAGGGCAAGCTTAACAAAATGGAGTATGAAGTCTTCAAGACGCACGTACTGCAAGGATTGAAAATATTGCGCAAGCACGATGGCATTCCTCCGGAAGCGCTTACCGCTGTTTATCAACATCACGAGAAACTGAACGGCACCGGGTATCCCTCTGGTCTGACCAGCAATAAGATATCTCTTTTCGGCAGGATAACCGCGATTGCTGACGCTTATGATGTTCTGACACCAAACCGTCCTTTTCGCGAACGCCAGACACCTTTTAACGCCCTCGCCATCATCATAAAAGATTCGGTCTACTACGACCCGGAAATTCTGAAGGTATTTATCAAGATACTCGCCAAAGCCGAATAATCTCCCAGCCTTGACAAAATTTTCAGTTTTAACAATAATAAATGACAACTTTACCCAAAATAGGACAAAAGCAGACAAATTGAATTTAAGCGTAAAGAATATTGCAGAACTTCTTAATGTCTCTGAAAAGACCATTTACAGGATGGTCCAGAACGAGACAATACCCTGTTTCAGGGTTGGGGGGCAATGGCGCTTTGACCGGAGAGAGATCAAGTCCTGGATAGAAGACGCAAAACAGTTCTCGGTAAGCACCGCCGAAAATGACCCTTCAAAAGAAGATGAGGAATCCATATCCGTTGCAGAGTTTCTCCGTCGGGGAGGCATTTATTTCAACGTGGCCGGCAACACTAAAGAGGCGGCCATCCGGGAGTCTCTGGGCCTTATCAAATCAGAGCTGCCTTACTTTGACGCAAAGAAAGTCTTTACATCGGTAATGGACAGGGAAGCGCTCTGTCCTACCGCAGTCGGGCACGGCATTGCATTGCCGCATCCGCGCGCCTTCGGCAAATTCACCACACCGTCTTATGTCTCGCTATGTCTTCTTGAAAAACCGGTCCCTTTCGGTGCGCTGGACAATGAAAATGTTAATACCCTCTTTTTTATATTTCCAAAAAGTGAGAGACGTTTTTTAAGGATACAGGCAAAACTGCTAAGGCTGTTAAAAGATAACGATGTCCTGGCTGTGCTGAAAAAGGGACCCAAAAGTGATATATATGAAGTATTTTCGCGTAAAGAAGAGGAAATATTTAAAAACCCAGAAGAACGGGCATAGATTTAAAACAAAAAATCAGGGGAGGAAAAAATGAAAAGAGTATTTGTATCAGTTCTGACTGTTTTATTGGTTTTCGGAATCACGGCATGTTCACAGAAAAAGGTGGCCGTTGTTGACAAGGCTGCTGCAACATCATCCGAGCAGCTCAAACAGGACAGCAAATCCGACGGCAGACCTGCCCAGCAGGTACCCAAGGGGGCTGCTTCAGAGAATTTAACCGAGAAAAGCCTAAAGCTGTCCGATAAGGAGCTCAAGGAGCTGGCAGACAAAAAACGCCAGGAACTTGTCAATGAACTGCAAGCAAAGGTCCAGGACATCCACTTTGCTTTTGACAGTTATGATATAACAAATGACTCAAAAACCACTCTGAAAAAAGTCTCCGAAAGCCTGTCGAACAGCAAAAAACTCAAGGTAATTATAGAAGGTCATTGCGATGAGAGGGGAACTAACGAATATAATCTCGCACTGGGAGATAAGAGGGCAAATGCCGCAAAGGAATATCTGAAGACCCTCGGGATCTCATCTGGCATGATAGAGACAATAAGCTATGGCGAAGAAAAATCCGCCTGTTCCGAAAGCAGCGAGGAATGCTGGGCAAAAAACAGACGGGACCACTTTGTGCTTGCCGAAAACTGAGGACGGGCATTACTATATATGTCGGCAATGGACATGAAAAATTTTTTATATATCTTAAACAGTCAGCCATGCACAGGGCTTTTCAGGAGTGAAGGGTAGTGGCGTTTTTACCTATCGAAATCGCCTCGGCATCCGTTTTACTGCTCCTGCTTGCAACGCTGGTCTCTGCCCTGCTCCGCAAAAACCAGCGCCTGTTGATAAATGCCGTATTCGTAATTGCGTCCGCAGCATCATTGACTGCGGTCGCAGCAGGTATATGGACAGTAGGCAGCGGGGTAACAGGGAAGTTAACGCTCCTTATCGGCCTGCCTGACCTGCCGTTTCATCTAAGGCTCGACCCCCTCGCCGGCTTTTTCCTTACAGTCATTGGTCTGCTTGCGTTTTTTGTATCTATATATTCCATAGGTTATGTAAAGGGATATCTGGGCCAAAGGTCAGTAACAAGACTGGTTGTATTTTACTGCCTCTTCCTTGCCGGCATGTTTATGGTGGTGCTGGCGGATGATGCCCTGTTTTTCCTTGTCGCATGGGAAGCCATGGCAGCTGCGTCATATTTCCTCGTCATGTTTGAGGACGAGCATATAGAAAACAGGCGTGCGGCTTTTCTGTATATGGTGGTCGCCCATGTCGGTGCGATCGCCATACTCCTGTCCTTTGGTGTTATGGCAGGACTTGCCACCGGCTTTGAGAACTTCAACGGTTATACCTTTGATGCCATGCGCCAGGCGAATTTCCCTCTGGAATGGGCCACTGTCGCATTTTTGCTCGCTTTTTTCGGTTTCTCTGCCAAGGCCGGCGTTATACCATTGCATGTATGGCTCCCCGAGGCACATCCTGTTGCTCCGTCAAATGTGTCGGCCCTGATGAGCGGCGTCATGCTCAAAACCGCCATATACGGTATGGTGCGTATTACCTTTGATCTCATCCGGGTATTTCCCTGGTGGTGGGGCGCTATTGTACTTTCACTTGGGCTGATATCTGCGGTGATGGGAGTGCTCTACGCCCTGATGCAGCATGACCTGAAAAGACTCCTCGCCTATCATTCAGTTGAAAATATCGGCATTATCCTCATAGGTATCGGGCTCGCCATGATATTTCATTCCTTCAACCTTCCGACAATGGCAGCCCTCGCCCTGATCGCAGGGCTTTATCACACCATGAACCACGCTGTGTTTAAAGGGCTGCTCTTTATGGGAGCCGGCGCTGTACTTCATGCCACACATGAAAGGAACATGGAGGAGATGGGCGGACTCATACACCACATGCCGTGGACAGCGGCCCTCTTTCTTGTAGGCTGCATATCCATTTCCGCCTTGCCGCCCTTTAACGGTTTTGTTTCAGAATGGCTCACCTTCCAGGCCTTTCTGCTTTCACCATCTTTGCCGAACCAGATGATGAAACTGCTTATGCCTATGGGCGCCGCGCTCCTCGCCCTTACAGGCGCGCTTGCTGCCGCCTGTTTTGTAAAGGCCTTTGGAGTTGTTTTCCTTGGGCACTGGAGGGGGCATCAGAATACCCATATTCACGAAGTTGACTGGCCGATGCGCATAGGCATGACAATGGCGGCGGTCACCTGTCTCGGTCTTGGAATATTGCCGACTGTTTTTATTGACTGGATGGATGTGCTTCCCGAGCAATTATTGGGGGCAAAGTTAGCGCCTTCAGCCACAGGAATGGGCTGGCTGTGGCTGACACCTGTGGCCCCTGAAAGGGCCTCGTATTCAGGGGTAGTTGTCTTTCTCGGTATCCTTTTTGTTTATGGTATTGTCTATTTTGTCCTCCATGTAAAGCCGGGCAAGATACGCAAAGGCGCCATATGGGACTGCGGCTTTGAAAAGCTGACACCCAGGATGCAGTATAACGCGACCTCTTTTTCCATGCCGATACGCAGGATCTTCGGCTTTCTCTTCAGCATAAAGGAAGAGGTGAAACTCGCACCACAAACAGCACATGCCGCATTCCCCCAAAAGCTCCATTATTATCTCAGGGTAAGGGACCGCTTCTGGAACTGGATTTACAAACCTGTTGCCGAGGTAAGTTTCTGGATTTCCCGGAAGGTCGGAAGGCTCCAGCAGGGGAATATACAGGCTTACCTCATCTATTCGTTTGTTACTATTGTTGTGCTTTTACTGTTTACGAGGTGATTATGGAAGGTTTTCTTGTGCAGACATTGCAGATAGCTGTCCTCATCGGACTTGCCCCTGCCCTTGTGGGATGGGTACGCATGTTGAAATGCTGGATGCAGGGCCGGACATCGGCAAGCCTGTTTCAGCCATACCTGGACCTTTTAAAACTCTTTTCCAAAGACATTGTCCTGGCTGAGAACGCCTCGTGGATATTCCGTTTTACACCTTATCTCCTTTTCGGTACTACTGTCCTTGCCGGAGCAGTCATCCCAATGCTTTCTACAGACCTGCCTCTTGCGGCGACTGCTGATGTCATCGTACTCGTAGGGCTCTTCGCAATTGCACGTTTTTTTACGGCCCTGGCAGGAATGGACATAGGCACCGCCTTTGGCGGCATGGGCTCAAGCCGCGAGATGACAGTAGCTTCCCTCGCAGAGCCGGCAATGCTCATGGCGATATTTACGGTCTCGCTCGGATGCAAGTCAACCTCACTTTCACGTATAGTTGAGGCAGGGGCTTTATTAAAGCCCTCCCTGGCCTTCGCTTTCCTGGCCTTTGTACTTATAGCCCTGGCAGAGACCGGGAGGATACCGGTGGACAATCCCTCGACGCATCTCGAACTGACTATGCTCCATGAGGCCATGATACTTGAGTATTCCGGAAGACACCTTGCACTTGTCGAGTGGGCCGGCATGATGAAACTCTTTCTCTTTATGGCATTGTTAAGCGCCCTCTTTTTCCCGTGGGGCATTGCTGAAACAGGTAAGTTATCACACATCCCTATTGCCGGCGCTGTTTTATTGTTAAAGCTCGCTGTTTCAGGTATGGGACTTGTATTAATAGAAACCGGACTGGCAAAAATGCGCCTGTTCCGGCTGACGGAATTTCTTGGCTCAGCCTTCCTTATGGCGACCCTCGGGATGCTCTCGTTTTTTATACTGGACTGATATGAACATTCAAATTGCAGCACAGATAAACAGCTTTATTGCAGCCTTTGTACTCCTGGCAGCCTTCGGTATGCTGGTGCAAAAAAGGATATACAGTCTTATTCACCTTTTTGCCTGGCAGGGGCTGTTCCTTTCAATAAGTACTGCTATTGTAGGTTATGTTGCCAACAAGCACCATCTGTACATATCTTCAATCCTGACGCTTTCTCTAAAGGTCGTACTCCTGCCGTATATCCTCCATGTGCTTGTTGTACGCCTCAAGATACGCAAACAGGCAGAAACCGTGCTGAATATACCTCTGACCATGATGATAGGCATAGCCCTTGTCATATTCTCCTATCATCTGACTGCCCCGGTCAGGGAGCTTTCGACGCTCATTACGAGGTCAACCCTTGCAGTCGCCCTTGCCACAGTCATGATAGGACTGCTGATGATGATAACGAGGAAACATGCTGTTACGCAGATCATCGGGTTTCTTGCAATGGAAAATGGATTATTCTTTGCCGCGACAAGCGCCACCTATGGTATGCCTCTTGTGGTTGAGCTTGGGGTGGCCCTTGACGTACTGATAGCCGCGTTTATATTCGGCATATTCTTTTTTCATATACATTCTACTTTTGACAGCCTGGATGTGAAACAGATGTCACGGCTCAAAGAGGACTTATAAATGATTACGCACACAAGTACAATGTTACTCATATTATTGGGGGTCCCGCTTTTTGCGGCAGCGGCCCTTGCCTTTATCGGGGACAGGCGGTATGCGCCTGAGATAAATATTGCAGGCTCTGCTGCTACCTTTGCAGCCGGGATTGGGCTTGCTCTGGAGGTCTACAATACCGGCCCGATGCTGGCAGGAGGGAAGTTCTTTTTTGTTGACGCTTTTAATGTATACCTGTCGGTGCTTACCTCCTTTGTCTCGATGACTACCGCGATCTTCAGCAGGAGATATATGAGGAGGGAAAGAGAACATGGCCGCGTAGGCCATGTCGGCATGCGCTTCTACCACTCCATGTACCAGATGTTTATATTTGCGATGTTCCTTTGTCTGCTCACCAATAATATCGGAGTTTTGTGGATAGCGATGGAGCTGGCCACATTGTCCACTGTATTACTTGTCTCCCTTTATCGCACACCAAGAGCAATCGAAGCTGCCTGGAAATACTTCATCCTCTGCGGGGTCGGGATAGCACAGGCACTTTTCGGAACAGTGCTCCTTTACTTTGCTGCTGAAAAAGTTTTGGGAGAAGGCGGAGAGGCCCTTTTATGGACAAACCTGAGCAGGGTCAGCGGTAGCCTGGAACCAACAGTATTATCTTTGGCCTTTGTCTTCCTTATGGTAGGGTATGGCACAAAGGTAGGGCTTGTCCCTCTTCACAACTGGCTTCCTGATGCCCACAGCGAAGGCCCGACTCCTATATCTGCCGTGCTTTCAGGCCTTCTACTTAATATCGCCCTTTATGCCCTGGTAAGGTGCAAGGTACTCGTGGATGGCTCTACAGGGACCCATCATGCGGGCGATATTATGATGGGCTTTGGTGTTCTTTCGATACTTGTTGCAGCTTATTCCCTGCTCCGCCAAAAAGATATCAAGAGAATGTTTTCTTATTCATCGATAGAGCATATGGGGATAGCGACCTTTGCGTTTGGCCTCGGCGGCCCCATAGCCACCTTCGGCGCTTTGCTCCACATGCTTGTGCACAGTCTCGCGAAGTCGTCAATATTCTTTACTGTAGGTCATGCCTCGCAGATGCACCAGACTCAGGAGATGGAAAGGATCAAAGGCCTTTTCAAAGGGAACCCTCTCGTTGGATGGGGGCTTATGTTCGGGGTCATGGCGATCGCAGGAATGCCTCCCTTCGGCATATTCACAAGCGAGTTTCTTATATTGACCGCAACTATAAAGGACGCCCCCCTCTGGACACCGTTCCTGCTTCTTGGACTTGGAGTGGCTTTTGCTGCACTCTTCAGGAGAGTCCAGCCGATGGTTGCAGGGGAAGTGCCGGAATACCAGAAACCCCTGAAGGTCGCGCATGTACCAGTTGTATTGCACATGCTGCTGGTCCTCATTATCGGCATATATATTCCTGACTTTCTTAACCAGTGGTTCCATACCGCTGTGGAGTTGTTGAAATGAGCATATTGACGGATGCCCTGGTCTCAATACTTGGAACAGCTGCGCGGTTCGAAACACGCCAGTATCCATCTTCAGTTGTTTCCTGTATTGTACCCAGAGACAGATTTGCAGATGCGGCAAAGGCCCTGAAAAAGGTATATGCTTTGCTGGCCGCAGAGTGGGCAACGGATGAAACCCCCTTCGGGGGAGGCTTTGCGGTATTTGCCTGTTACCGGTTTGGGGCTGAATACCTGATTGTTAAAATTGAGGTCCCTGCCAATGATCCTGCATTCCCGAGCCTTGCCAAAAGATTTGTGGCGGCTTACCGGTTTGAAAGGCAGATACACAGTCTCATGGGGATCACCCCCATCGGGCATCCTGATTTGAGGCCCTGGATAAAATTTGAAGACTGGCCTGAAGACGCATGGCCCCTGAGAAAATCTTTTGACGCCTCAAAGCAGTTACCGAGGACAAAAGGCGAGTACAAATGGGCCAGGGCTGAAGGTGAAGGCATCTATGAAATTCCGGTCGGGCCTGTTCACGCAGGGATAATTGAACCCGGACATTTCCGCTTTCAGGCCGTAGGCGAGATGATAGTGAACCTTGAAGAACGGCTGGGGTATGTTCATAAAGGCATAGAAAAGAAGTTTGAGTCCCTTTCGTGGAATGACGGGGTAAAGCTGGCAAGCCGTGTGTCAGGAGATACGACTGTAGCGCACAGCCTTGCCTATTCCATTGCTATGGAGTCAATGACAGAATGCTCGGTCCCTGACAGGGCATCCTGGCTCAGGGCACTTTTCCTTGAAAGAGAGCGCATAGCAAACCACCTCGGAGATATTGGTGCAATCTGCAATGATGCCGCCTTTGCATTTATGCTGTACCAGATGATGAGACTGAAGGAGATGATACTGCGTACAAACCATGACCTTTTCGGCCACAGATTTATTATGGACAAGGTAATCCCCGGAGGTGTCTCAGTTGATATAAATTCAAAAGGCAGAAAAGCGATATTGGCTGAAATGGAATATCTATCAAAAGAATTTGAGAAACTTGTCATTATCTATGATGAAAATCCGTCCCTTGAAGACAGGGTCTGGGACACCGGCATCCTCTCACCCGAGAAGGCGAGGGAACTCAGCACTGTGGGACCTGTTGCAAGAGCAAGCGGTCTTAACCTGGACTGTCGCATACAAAACCCGTTCCCTCCGTATGATCGTATTGATGTGAAAGTGCCGGTACTTGTCTCAGGTGATGTACATGCAAGGGCCTGGGTAAGGGTGGAAGAGATCAGGGAGTCTGTCCGCATTATCAGAGAGGTATTAAAAACACTTCCTGAAGGTGACCTGTCTTCGGCATGTAAACCGCCTGATCCTGATACCGCGGGCTTCTCTGCTGTAGAAGGGTGGCGCGGCGAGATCATCTACTGGTTACAGGCAGGCCCCCTGGGAGAGATAAACCGCTGCATGGTAAGGGACCCGTCCAGCGTTAACTGGCTTGGACTTGAGCAGTGCATACCCGGCAATATAGTGCCTGACTTTCCGCTCTGTAACAAGAGCTTTAATCAATCTTATTCGGGGCATGATCTATGATAAGAATACTGCATCAGATATTCCGTACCGGCATAGTAACCGAACCTCTTCCTGCTGTTGTTGAAGAGGAGATAACCGATATAGGGAACAAACTGGAAGAGGCTGTAAGGAAACGCTTCAGAAGGAGTCTCACCATAAGACAGGTGGATGCAGGCTCATGCAACGGGTGTGAGCTTGAAATCCATGCGATAAACAACCCCATATATAACTGCGAAAGGTTCGGTATTCATTTCACGGCCTCCCCGAGGTTTGCCGACATGCTGCTCGTCACAGGGCCTGTAACAAGAAACATGGAGATAGCGCTCCGCAGGACATACGATGCAACCCCGACCCCAAAACTGGTGGTTGCGGTTGGAGACTGCGGCTGTAATGGCGGAATATTCGGAGAAAGTTATGCGTCTCTCGGAGGTATTGATAAGGTCATCCCTGTTGATGCCTATATACCCGGTTGCCCACCAACCCCCATGGCCCTGCTGAACGGGATACTCAGGGCGATAGGATCGTAGGATAATATTGTCAGCGCTCGCCTACGTCAGACAATACTCCTGCCTGAAATAAACGCCAGGACAGTCCGTCAATAATTTGTGGTACACCTGCTGATATGTATTAACCTGTCAATCCCCTAGTTTAAAGTTCTCCATATTCAATAGTCTGAAGATCTTTTGTCTGTTTGGTCGGAGAACCC
>Ga0209211_10003205_pt1 | contig 27000 bp, 28 predicted proteins | sample RifGroA2_FD_183992 | JGI IMG/M metagenome (GOLD analysis project Ga0209211, IMG submission 183992) | Groundwater microbial communities from Rifle, Colorado, USA - Groundwater A2 (SPAdes) (version 2) | ecosystem: Environmental > Aquatic > Deep subsurface > Groundwater | place: Rifle, Colorado...
TCATCCTCACCGCTAAGAATCTCTCCGCGATGCTCGCCGCCGGCCTCTCTATCTCCCGCGCGCTCTCGGTCATCGAGCGGCAATCGAGTAATAAGCGCCTGCAGGCGATCGCGGCAGGCCTTATCGAATCGATCAAGAAGGGATCCTCCTTCCACGCCTCCTTGGCCTCTTACCCCCGCGTGTTCCCCGAGCTCTTTGTCGCGATGGCGCGCGCAGGCGAGGAGTCCGGCTCTCTCGCCGAGGCGCTCCGCGTGGTCGCACTCCAGATGGAGCGTTCAGAAGAGCTTATCCGCAAAATCAAAGGCGCGATGATTTATCCGGCGATCGTCATCACGGCCGTCGTCATCGTCGGCATCCTCATGCTCATCTACGTCGTCCCGACCTTGACCAAGACCTTCACCGACTTGAAGGTGGCGGTGCCGCTCTCCACGCGCGTCATCGTCGCGCTGTCGGACTTCATGGTGGCGCATGCCATCCTCGTCTTTACCGGATGCGCCGCATTTCTCGCTCTCTTCATCGCCTTCGTCCGCTCGCGGTGGGGGAGCCGCCTCGTGCTTGGCGTCGCGCTCCACCTGCCCGTCGTGGGCGAGCTCGTACGCGAGACGTATACCGCCCGCACTTCCCGTACGCTCTCTTCGCTCCTCTCCGCGGGCGTGCCGGTCTTAGAGGCGCTTTCCATCACTCGAGAGGTAGTGCGCGCGCACGCCTTCGCGCACGTGGTAGAGGAGGCGGAAACGCATGTTCGAAAAGGGGAACTGCTCTCTGCCGCCTTCGCCGCACACGCGAAGCTGTACCCGCTCCTCATGAGCGACATGCTCGCTGTAGGCGAGGAGACCGGGAAGGTCGCCGAAATGCTGAAGCAGGTCGCCGAGTTTTATGAAGAAGACGTCGCACAGAAGACGAAAGACCTTTCCACGATCATCGAGCCGGTCCTCATGCTCGTTATCGGCACCTTCGTCGGCATCTTCGCCGTCTCGATGATCGCGCCGATTTATTCGCTTTCATCCGCATTTTAATATGACCGTAAGGCGAGGCTTTTCTCTCATTGAAGTGATGGTCGCCCTCGGCATCATCGGCGTGATGCTCGTCGCGGTGGGAGTGCTCCTCTCGCGGCTCCCAGTCGACAGCAGAGAGGTGCGCGACCAGGACCTCGCACTCACGATCGCGCGAAGCGAGCTTGAGACACTGCGTGCCGGCGGCTACGAGGCACTGCCTATAAGCGGCCCCTTCACGCATGCGCTCTTGTCAGAGCTTACCGGAGCATCCGCTTCTGTGGCGATCGCTGATTTTGATACAGAAACAAAGCAGGTCGACGTGAGCGTCTCGTGGCAGGGGGCGGGAGCTGTCCCCCGATCGGTGTCCTTGACGACGCTTATGACGCAAACCGGCGGACTATGATGAAGCGCGGCTTTTCTCTCATTGAAACGATTGCGGTTATCGGAGTCACCGTGATGGCGCTCATTGCGCTCACGAACCTCTTCCTCATATTCAACACGACTTACGGCTACCAGCAGGCCGTCGTCGCTACCGCCGGAAGCGCCGGTGCGGCGATGAACGCTCTCGGAGCGGCGGTGCTCCCCGCAGATCGCGTGCTCGCTTCCCGCGACTTCTCCGGCACGGCATATGCGTCCGCGACGACGACGCTCGTGCTCGAGCTCCCCGCCGCAGACAGTTCCGGCAACATGCTCCCGGGAGCGTACGACTACATCGTCTTTTACCTCTCGGACGGAACGTTGTATCGCCTCATCGAAGCGGCTCCGGGAAGCGTGCGCGTATCCAACACAAAACAGCTCTCTTCCGCGATTGGCTCGCTCGCGTTCACTTATGACGACAGCGACTTCGCGAGGATCACTAAGGTGTCGGCCGACCTCACGACACGCGCGTTCTACAAACAGCAGGCGGTGCGGAGCCATCTCACCGGGCAATGGTATTTACGCAATCTGCAGATATCCTTATGAGCCGCATCCTTGGCGCACATTCCGAAAGAGGGTATATCATGCTGCTCGCGCTTGTCTTCGCCGGCATATTCGCGATCGTAGGGACGGCGCTCACGAACTCTCTGCTCGCATACGGCCGCGCGGAGCAAGTAACCGTAGCATCTGCCGGAGCGCTCGCCCTCGCCGAGGGCGCGCTTGACCGGGCGGTGAATGAGCTTAATCAGGATCCATCCTATAGCGGAGAAGCCGACATACCGCTCGGGAATGGGACATTTTCCATCACTGTTTCAACGGTCGATTCGAAAACGAAGCGGGTCACCGCGACCGGATATGTGTCGAGTAGCCAGAATTCATCGGCAGTAAAGACAGTCGAGGCGGACATTGCCATTACTGATTCCGTTATTTCATTTCATTATGGGATACAGGCTGGGAACGGGGGATTCTTCATGGACAACAGCTCGAAGGTGCAGGGCAATGTGTTCTCGACCGGTCCGATAATCGGCACCAGCCAGAACTATATCTACGGCGACGTCGTTTCTGCCGGGCCAAGCGGACTGGTGTACGGCATCCACGCGACGAGCTCGGTCTATGCGCATACGATCGGAAACGCTTCGCGTAGTACGCTCATCGATAAAAATGCATACTATGCCTCCACTAAGGTCAATACGCCCGTAGGCGGCGCCTCGTTCCCGAACAGTCCAGACCAGGCGACGACATCGATGCCGATCTCAGACGAGCAGATCGCGGCGTGGGAGGCCGAGGCGGCGGCCGGAGGGACCGCGACCTGTGCAGGCGGCGCATACACTGTCTCTGGTTCTGAAAGCGCGGACCTCGGGCCGGTGAAGATCCCCTGCAATCTGACCATTAGCAATAGTGCGGTCGTCACCGTACACGGCCATATCTGGGTTACGGGAAATATCGTCATTCAAAATTCGGCAACGGTAAAAATGGCCGCGACCTTGGGAGCAGATAATGTAGCGATCATCGCCGATAATCCGTCAGACCAGCTTAATAGCAGTACCCTAAAGGTAAAGAACACTGCAACTTTCCAAAACTCGGGGACACCGGGCTCGTTCGTTTTCTTGATCTCCCAGAATAGGAGCGCCGAAGCGGGAGGCGACGAAGAGGCGTTCGAGATAAGCAACAGCGCCTCTGCTCTGGTCGCCTACGCGGCGCACGGACTCATCCCGCTTGAAAACACGGTCTCCCTGAAAGAAGTTACCGCTTACAAGATCGGACTGAAAAATTCGGCGAGCGTTACTTATGATAGCGGCCTGCAGAACTCGGTATTCCAAACGGGGTCCGGAGGGAGTTGGAGCTTCGTCCCGGGCACGTACGCCATCACACGGTAGCACTCATTTCAAAACACACTGGCGAACGAGTTTTGAAATGAGTGCTACTATTAAACGATGCTCATTGTCGCCAATTGGAAGGCCTCTGTCGAGGATCTCGCGAGAGCGCGAAAGCTCGTCGCGGTAAGCAAGCGGCTTCTACGCACGACAGAGAGTACCCTCGTACTTGCGCCGCCCGCGCCCCTCCTCGGCGCTCTGGCAGCGCGGAAAAAGTCCGCGCTCGCGTTCGCCGCGCAAGACATCTCCTCCTCAACCGGCGGCGCGATAACCGGCGAGGCGACAGCCGCGGCATATGCAGCCGCCGGTGCAACATATGCAATCCTCGGACATTCCGAACGTCGCGCGCGCGGCGATACCGACGCCCTCATCGCGGAGAAGCTCGTGCGTGCGCTTGCACAGGGGCTCACCCCCATCCTCTGCGTGGGCGAAGCAGAGCGCGACGGCGAGGGCCGGTATCTCGCGCTCGTGCGCGAAGAGCTTACGGCCGCGCTCTCTCCTCTCTCCCCGAAAGAGCGCACCCAGGTCATCATCACCTACGAGCCCCTATGGGCAATCGGGAAGACTGCCGACGCCGCCATCGGCGCGGACGACCTCGCCGAAATGGTCCTTTACATTCGTAAGGTGCTCGCGGAACTCCTGCCGGGAAAGAGCGCTTCTCGTGCGTGCGTGCTCTACGGCGGCTCCGTCGAGCCGGACAATATTCGCGCACTCGCAGCAAACTCGAGCGTCGACGGCTTTCTCATCGGGCATGCCTCGGTCGACCCGCACCTCTTCTCGCTTGTGATAAAACAGCTCCCCTGACTTCATGCGCACGATCCGCGACATCGGCCTCTACGCGCATATACCGATGCTCGTGCGCGCACCGTTGAATGTCCCGCTCGCGAGTGGGCGCGTCGCCGACACCTACCGCCTGCGACGCGCGATACCGACGATCCGCTATCTCACCGAACGCGGCGCGCGCGTCGTGCTTATAAGCCACATCGGCAAACAGGGGACCGAGACTTTGGCGCCGGTCGCGGAGGCATTAAGAGGCCTTGTCCCGGGCGTCTCGTTCTTCTCCGAAACGATCGGGTCGCGCGCGCGCGCCGCAGTCCGCGCGCTTCCACCCGGACATATCCTCGTCCTCGAGAATCTGCGCCGCGACCGCGGCGAACGGGAAAATGCTCCGTACTTTGCGAAGGAGCTCGCCGCACTCGCTGACGTCTTTGTCCAAGACTCTTTTGATACCTGTCACCGCACGCACGCTTCTCTCGTCGGCGTCCCGAAACTGCTCCCCTCCTATGCCGGTCTCCTCCTCGAAGAAGAAGCGCGGGAGCTCTCGCAGGCACTGACCCCTGTGCACCCCGCGCTCGCGGTTATCGGCGGCGCGAAGTTCGCTACGAAAGAGGGGGTACTCGCGGCCCTGCTCTCGACCTACGACCACGTCTTCGTCGGCGGCGCGCTCGCAAACGATTTCCTCAAAGCGTCCGGCCGAGAAGTGGGAAAGTCGTTTGTCTCGGGAACTGACCAGAGTTCTCTGCGGAAGCTCCTCGCTAATCCGAAGCTTGTCCTGCCGATCGATTCGCTTGTGATACCGGCGCGCGTGGCGGATATCCTGAACGCGCGCGCAGAGGCGCACGTCGCTCCCTTTGGAGAAATACGGCCTGATGACGTTATTCTCGACCACGGTCCGAAGACGAGTGCGCTTCTCGCTGATCTAGCGCACAAAGCGAAGACGATCCTCTGGAACGGCCCCCTGGGGAAATACGAGGACGGCTTCAGCGATGCGACCGACAATTTCGCGCGCGCCACAGCCAGCTCTGCCGCCCGCTCGGTGGTGGGCGGCGGCGACACGGTCGCCGCCATCGAGAATCTCGGCCTCCTGCCGCGCTTCTCCTTCGTCTCTACCGGCGGCGGCGCGATGCTCGACTTTCTCGCGAAGGGCACGCTCCCCGGCATCGACGCGCTCGACCCTTATCCGAGCGCCTGATGGAGCTTGTCGGCGTTGCCGGCGAAATCGTTTTTGTCGCCCTCAGCTTCATTGCTAGGGAAGACCCAAATATGCGCGTGTTCAACCTCGTCGCCGACTATTTTAGACAAGATCCATTCGGTGCCGAAGGCCTTTCGCTGCGCCTTGGCGATCTTCTGCACCACTTTAAAATAATCTCCAGCGTTCTCTACATCCCAGACCCAGCGGATGTGCTTTTTCGGTATGACCTGCGCGTGGCCCGGCGCATGCGGATGGACGTCCAGAAAGGCGAAGAATGAATCGTCCTCATACACTTTGTGTGCAGGTATCTCTCCCCGAACGATTTTACAGAAAATACAGTTTTCCATTGTTTGAGTATACAATAATGCACACGATGTTTCCCTTACACGATCCTTTGCACGAGACACTCCGCGAAGAACTCGCTCCCTACGATGACCTCACGGCCGCGCTCTTAGTGCGACGTGGCATAACAACGAAAGAAGCGGCCGAAACTTTTTTGAATCCGTCATACGATCTGCATCTGCATGACCCGTTACTGATGACTGATATGGAAAAGGCAGCTCGCAGACTCGCTGCGGCGATCCAATCAAAAGAAAGGATCGCCGTCTGGAGCGACTACGACTGCGATGGCATTCCTGGCGCAGTCGTACTGCACGACTTCTTGAAAAAAGCGAGGACGAATTTCGAGAATCATATTCCGCATCGCCACGACGACGGCTACGGGATGAACACGGATGGTATCGAGAAGCTCGCGGAAAGTGGCGTGACGCTCGTCGTAACAGTAGACTCCGGCATCACGGATGTAGAGCCCATCGCGCGCGCGAACGAGCTCGGCATGAACGTTATCGTTACCGACCATCATTTGCCAGGAGAAAAACTGCCGCCAGCATATGCAGTAGTCAATCCCAATGCGCGAGAAGATGAGACATACCCATTTAAAGGGCTCTGCGGCGCAGGCATCGCATGGAAGCTCGTATGCGCGACGCTCGCCGTAGCGCCGGAGTTGCGTGAGAAAGTGCCGGAGGGCTGGGAGAAATGGCTCCTCGATATGGTCGGGCTCGCGACTATCGCCGACATGGTCCCGCTTATAGGCGAGAACCGCGTACTCGCGGCATATGGGCTCAAGGTACTGCGCAAGTCGCCGCGCCTCGGCCTCCAGAAACTGCTCCGCGGGATGCGCGCCGACCAGCGCGCGCTCACCGAGGACGATATCGGCTTCATGCTCGCCCCGCGCGTGAATGCCGCGAGCCGCCTCGGCGACGCGCGCGACGCCTTCCGCCTCTTCACGACGGCCGACGAAAGCGAGGCCGACACACTCGCGAAGAAATTAGAGAAGGCGAATCGCGAGCGCAAGGCGCAGGCGGGCGCGATCACGCGCGCAGTGCATGCGCGCCTCAAGGAGCGCAGTGAGGTACGAACCGTCATCGCGCTCGGCGACCCTGCGTGGCGGCCCGCGCTTCTCGGCCTCGTCGCAGGAAATATCGCGGACGAATATGAGCGGCCCGTATTCCTCTGGGGGAGAGAGGGGAACATGAGCTTGAAAGGATCGGTGCGCAGCGGTGGCGCAGTGCACGCGCTCGAGCTCATGCGCGCGACCGAGAACACATTCGTCGAGTTCGGCGGGCACGCGGCCGCGGGCGGTTTCATCGTGAAAGATACGGAAATATTCTTTCTCGAAGACCGGCTCGTCGCGGCGCACACGAAATTTCTTGGAGGAAAAACTAGTGCTGATGATCTTGCAATGCATGCGGACGCGGCGATTACGCCCGAAGAAGCGACGGATGATTTTTTGAAAAAAGTGGAGCACCTTGCTCCCTTCGGGATGGATAATCCAAAACCGGTGTTCTTGTTCCGTGAAGTCTCGGTGCGAGAGATTTCACATTTTGGAAAAGCCGAAGAACATCTGAAATTAAAAATAGATACCAATGAAGGGAGAGGAAACATCGATGCCGTCACTTTTTTTGTGAAAGGAAATGTCGCACGCAGCGCAGAAAAACTTTCGCGCGGCTGCCGCGCGAATCTCCTCGCGCATCTCGAGCGCGACACGTTCGGTCGCAACAACCCGGTCCGCCTGCGACTTCTGGACATAAGAGTTATCTAATCGAGAGCCGGTAGCTGTGCCTGATCGAGGACGTGTCGGAGCGCGACGGCGCGAGACACAGCAAATTTTCAGCCGGAAAATTATGCGCGTCCGAGAGCGGGTACCGCTGTCGGCGAATCGGTGTATAGTAGCCGCATGCATTTCACCATCCATGCTGACGGCGGGGCGAGAGGGAACCCGGGGCCCGCGGGCGCGGGCGCGATGATTCGTGACCATCTTGGGAACTCGGTGGGGAGCATTTCGAAATTCCTCGGCACTCGCACGAACAACTTCGCAGAATACGAAGCGGTCATTCTCGCTTTCGAGGCACTGACGAAACTCGTTCCGGCAAAAAAACGCAGTCAGACTGCGGTAATTGTGAAAATGGACAGCGAGCTGGTAGTGAAGCAGATGAAGGGGCTCTACAAGGTGAAGCATCCAGTATTGAAAGGGCAGTATGCCCGCCTTCTCCACGCCGTCAGTGCCTTCAGTACAGTCACATTCACTCACGTCCCTCGTTCTCAAAACAGCGATGCCGACGCCCTCGCCAACGCCGCGATGGACCGCGGTGCGTAAATTTCGTAACTATCCACAGTTGGTGCCGACCGGTACCATCTTTGGATAGTTAAAGGTTAAAGCTTAAAGCTATGTATATGTAATAACAGTCGTGCGCTACCATACAAATATGGGTGCACTTGTCGACTTTCCTCCAAAGGACTCGATTGAAAGAGCCCTGCGAGGACGGCAAGATTCCATCAGGTTCACGGCCCCGTGGGCCATGAGCGGCCGCTGGGTAGAGGTGGGGGAAATCTTGGGCGAATATCTTTCAAGCCACGACAAAAAGAATGGGTTCGAAATATCGTACAACTTTTTTCTAGCAACAGAGGGCTCGATTAAGAAATATCTCCTGCTAGGATGGTTCCATGAGTGTACTCATCGCCATCGTTTTGGGATTTGCGAGCGGGGTGTTTCTCCGCTCGCTTTTCTTTTTTGGATGGGAACCGGTTATTTTTGTGCTGATACTCGCGGCGCTGTTTGGCGCCGCGGGGTTTTTGAAGCCACGGCGGGTGTATGCGCTCGGCGCGGCGTTTTTTCTACTCGCGATGTTCGGGATGGTACGCGCCTCGCTCGCTGACACGCCGCTCCCTGATGCGTTCCTGCGAGACCTGAAACACCGCGTCTCGTACGAAGGAGTCGTTGTGGCGGACCCGGATGTGCGCGATGCGAATCAGCGCGTGGAGATACGCGTCACGAAAGCGGGAGAGTCAACGACTATGCTCGCGGTGGCGCCGCGTCACCCGAACGTTGCGGTCGGCGACCGCGTGTTCGTATCGGGCACACTCGACATCCCCCAACCATTTACAGGCGACAATGGCCGCGTCTTCCACTACGACAAGTATCTGGAGCGCGACGGCGTACGCTTCATGCTCAACTTCGCCTATCTGCGCGTGGAGCAGGAAGCGTCGTCGCATTCCGTCCCTGCCGCTCTGGCACGCATAAAGCATGCATTCTTAAGCGGGATTTCAGCGGCGCTCCCTGAACCGTATGCCTCGCTTGCGGGCGGAGTCGTCATCGGAGGGAAATCCGGCCTCGGGAACGAGCTGAAGGATGCGTTTACACGCTCGGGACTCATCCATATTGTCGTCCTCTCGGGTCACAATGTGATGATAGTCGCGAGCTGGGTAATCGCGTTCTTCGCATTCGTCTTCGCGCGAGTGGAATCGGTCTCCGGTAAACGCGTCCCGCGCACAGTGAGCATCGCGGCGGGCGCGCTCGCGCTCATCCTCTTCGTCGGCATCGCGGGCGCTTCGGCCACGGCGATTCGCGCGGCGCTTATGGCGCTCATCGCGCTTTATGCGCGCGCGACGAACCGCACGTATGCGGCTGGTCGCGCGCTCCTCGTCGTCATCTTTCTCATGCTTCTGTGGAATCCGCTCTACCTTGTCTTTGATCCGGGATTCGGCTTATCGGTGGTGGCGACCGCCGGACTCATCTGGCTTGCCCCGCTGATTGAACTGCGGCTCGCGTTTCTCAAAAACGAATTTCTGCGGAGCACCACCGCCACAACGCTTTCGGCACAAATCGCCGTGTTACCGCTCCTTCTGTATCAAACCGGCAACCTCTCGCTCGTCGCCATCCCCGCAAATATCCTCGCCGCGCTCCTGATGCCGTTTGCCATGGCCTTCTCGTATCTCGCCGGATTCGGCGGTAGCATCTTCGGCTTCTTCGCACCGACCTTCTCCATCATCATCGGCATACCGGCGTACCTCGCGGCCGCCGGACTCATTTGGCTCGCGGAAACGAGCGCCACGCTTCCGTTTGCGGCCTTCACGCTCTCTCCCTTCCCGTTCTGGCTCGTGCTCGCCGCGTATGCGGGATTAATTTACTTAGCCACATCAAAGCGCTTCTCCACGACGCCCCAGTTGAGATTCGCGAAGAAGGCGTCAATATAATTCTTCTTCTCTGCCGGCACATAGTCCACCATATAGGCGTGCTCCCAGAGATCGAGCGCGAGCAGTATTGGCAGGCCCGCGAGCTGACCAACTTCATGATCGCCAACAAAAACAGTATGAATTGTTTTTGTCTGTGGGTCTGCATACACCACAACCCAACCAATCCCGCGGCTCCCCGCAACTTCGCGGATGTGCTTGACGAAATTCTCGCTACTCCCGTATTTCGTGCTCGCCATCTCGAAGAGCGCGCTTCCGTCATCTAACTTCTGTTTTCCGTCTTCCAGTTGTGCGAAGTACAGCTCATGCAGGCGCATGCCATTGAATTCAAAAGCGAAACGCCGGCGCAATTCTGCTATTGCATACTTGCCGCCCTCGTCTTCTGTTTTCCTGTATGCGGCGATTGTCGCCATAATCAGATTCACTTGCTTCACATAGCCCTCGTAGAGCGCGAGATGCACTTGTATCTGTTTTTCAGAAATCCCCTGCAAAGCAAGGAGGTTGAATATTTTTGTCGGGTATGTCATACGCATAAAATGTACCATATACTTCGCATATGCTACGTGGATTTTATCTTCTCCTCTTTTTCGGGCTCATCATAGGGAATATCGCCGTGTATCAAGTGATATTTGCGCCGCGCGTGTTATCGATGTCAGTGCTTGAAGTAGGGGAGAAGGGCAATGCGACGCTCGTTCGCGCACCAAGCGGAGCGACCATCCTTATTGATACCGGTCCCGACGCGGGCATCCTGCGCGCGCTCGGGAGTGCGCTCCCGATGTGGCAGAGGGACATTGACGCGGTCATCCTTACCGGCACGAAGACTTCTTTCGTCGGCGGATTGCCTGAAGTCAAAGATCGCTACCGCGTGTCGAAGCTCATATACGTCGGCGACAGCTCCGTTCCCTACGGCACCCGCCTCACCCTCGCCGACGGCGCTTCTATCGATATCATATCCCCGGGCACTTTTACCATTTCATACGGTGCAACTTCATTCGAAATCTCTTCGAGCACGCCAAAGGGCTCTTACCTCTCAGACGGAAAAACTTTTACAGAAAACTAAATCGCTCCCGCTTTTTTGAGCGCGGCGTAGGCGCCGTTTTTCTTAATAGTTTTGACCCATTCCGTTGTGCATACCAAGTATGCACACCATTCATTTAGGATGCTTTCTGATGTTCAGTAGCCGGTACGTATCGCCGATTATTTTAAAGTAAAAACGAACGGTGTCTGTAACTCGCGCTTGCCATACGTCAGTGGTCCCACCGTACTTCTTGGTTCGGAGAGATGGATGACGGATATCAACAAGCAGATAGCGAATTTGTTTTCTAAACGCACGCTGAACTTCGGGAGGAAATTTCTCAAACGCCCGATCAAAGTGCGTCGTCGTTGAATAGTTCATTTCTTATGGAGATGTTTCATCAATTTGTCCACTGTATAAAACGGTCCAGAAACTCTTCCTTCATCAGAATCTTTTAAACTTGCTTGCAACCACTTGGGTAGCTTTTTTGTATTTCTCTGTTTGTTAACGGGAAGCGGCTGATGTTCGACGAGAAAACGCACCTCGCGCACTTCGCGAAGAACCTCGGTGAGCAGTCTTTCTGTCCTATTCTTCATAGCAATCGCCATACCATAATATTATAGCATACGCCCAATTAGTGAAGCACAAGTTAAGTCAGGCTCTGTCAATGCTGTTCAGATGCGGCCTGCTTTCTTGAGCGCGGCGTAGGCGCCGTTCTTTAATCGTATATTGAATGGTCGCCAACCGTATGCAGTAGTGCTTCCATATCGGAAATCCACTCGAACATAATGCGGTTCCTGCGATCAATCGAGAAGCCGAAGAAGCCGGCATACTTCCCATGCAGTTTATGCACCTTCAACCGCTGATGATTGTTCCTCTCTCTGAAGAGTTCGATCTTCTTGAACGCAATCTCTTGCAACTGCGGAGCGAGCTTCTTAAGGGTACGGAAGAATTCGGGCGTAAACCCGACGGTAATCATACCGCTAGAATTTCTTGATCAATTCGCGCGGATTGCCGTAGAGAACCTTTCCACTTTTAGCTTCTTGCAGAGAGTGCTGGAGCGAAGCGAAGGTGGTATCGCGAGCGAGCGCGTCAATACCGAGCCGCACCGCGTGCGCCTTGTTTGCTGCCATGCCGCTCTTCACCAACTGCTTGATGAACTTCTCTTGTGCAGGGTAGATAGGGACGGAGATAGTGGTCATGGGTAAAGTATTATCGGATATGAAATTATCATACTCTCCCATCCGTGAAGCGCAAGTTAAATAACCCGCTTCATTTCGTCCGATAATTCAACACGTATTCATATACGACCGACCAAAATATCCCCGTGCAGAAAGCAAAAACAATTTCTTCAAACGGCACATCAAGAATAAAAAGCCCCCCAACAAACTTTAGCACGCAATCTGCGTCGATCCGCTAGATCCGACCCGCTTTTTTGAGCGCGGCGTAGGCGCCGTTCTTCTTGATGGTCTTGAGGCCCTTCACCGAGACGTCCACAATAACGGTTGTGCCGAGCTCGGGGACGTAGATGCGGCGCTTCTGGAGGTTCGCCTTACGGCGGACCTTCCCGGTGGGATTGAACTGCGTCGCGCGGGTGCGGTTGGAGTACCGCCCGCCGATTTGCGTGCTCTTCCCGGTAATCTCGCATTGCCGTGCCATAGTGGTCGCATGGTAGCATTAAGGTTCGCCACCGACAACTATGCTCACCTTCCTCTCCCTCGTCGTCCTTATCCTCTCGATCATCGTGCATGAGGTCGCGCACGGCTACGCCGCCGACTCGCTTGGCGATCCGACCGCGCGGCTTGCCGGCCGCCTCACCCTCAACCCACTTCCGCATATCGACCTTATGGGTTCGATCGTCCTCCCCGCGCTCCTCGTCTTCACCAACTCGCCGCTCCTCTTCGGCTGGGCGAAGCCCGTTCCGTATAATCCGTACAATCTGAAGGATCAGCGCTGGGGAGAAGCGTTCGTCGCAGTCGCGGGGAGTGCGACGAATCTCCTCCTCGCGGTTATGTTCGGCCTCCTCGTACGCTTCTCCCCCTTGCTCGGACTCGACGCCACCACCATCTCGCTCGCGGCGACGATCGCTTTCGTGAATCTCTTTCTCGGCCTCTTTAACCTCATCCCGTTCCCGCCCTTAGACGGCTTCACCGCGCTCCGCTCCGCGCTTCCGTGGCACCTGGCCTCCACCCTACAACGTTTTGAACACTCCGTGAGGAGCGCGGGCGCGCTCTCGATCATCTTCTTTCTCATCGCCTTCTATTACCTCCTCGCTGGCCCCTTTTTCAATCTCGTCCTCTTCCTCTTCGGACTCCTCACCGGCGGAGGCGTGCTGTAGAAAAAAGGCTGGTATACTACTACCGATGGAGTACCAGGTGCCGCAGTTCATCGAGGTCGAAGACAAGATCATCGGGCCTTTGACCTTAAAGCAGTTCATCTATCTCGCCGGTGCGGCCGGCCTCTGTGTCGTGTTCTTCGCGTATCTGCCGACCATCGTCGCTTTTCTCGTCGCGGCACCCGTCGTGGCCTTCGCCGCGGCGCTCGCGTTCTATAAGGTAAACGGCAAGCCGTTCATCGAGATGATCGAGGCCGGCTTCAGCTACTACACGCGCGCGAAGCTCTTCCTCTGGAAACATAAGGATGCGGCAGTTACAGAGAAGAGCGCCGCGGTCGCCGCGGCGATTGCGACCGCCCCACAGAACACTCCCAAGCTCACTCGCGGGAAGCTCTCCGAACTCGCCTGGTCGCTCGACGTCAAGCTCGCAGGCAACGAGGCCGAGCACCTCCAATCCTGATATGGCGATCACCCCCAAAGGCGCGACGCAGCAGTTCGTTCCGGTCAAGGAGATCCGGAACGGCATCATTATGCTCAAAGGCGGCGGCTACCGCGGCGTCCTCATTTGTTCTTCAATAAATTTCGGGCTCAAGTCTGCCGAGGAGCAACACGCGATCACGCTTGGCTTCCAGAGCTTCCTCAATACGCTTGATTTCTCGATCCAGATCGTCGTGAACTCCCGGCAGATGGATCTGCGCCCGTATCTCGCCCTGCTCCAAGAAAAGTCCGCTGAGCAGAAGACCGAGCTCATGCGGATCCAATTGCATGAATACATCGAGTTCGTACGGTCCTTCACCGACCAGGCGAACATCATGACGAAGTCCTTCTACGTCATCGTCCCCTACTCGCCACATTTCTCCGCCACCGAGACCGTCGGGTTCCTGCGGCGGGGAAGCGCGGCGAAGAGCGCCGGCGCTGAAACATCCTTTGAAGAAGAGCGCGCACAGCTCGAACAGCGGCTCACCTTCGTCGGGGGAGGGCTCGCCACCATTGGCGTTCGCGCCGTCCCGCTCGGCACCGAGGAGGCCATCGAACTCTTGTACCGCTCCTTTAATCCGGGAGAATTGGAAAACCCGATACGGCTCGACTCTTAACTATGGCTTTACTTGATTTCTTAAAGCGAAAAAAAGAAGACACTCCGGAGATACTGCCGGTACTGCCGAAGGATATCTATGCCCAGGGCGCGCTGGACCTTGTCGATGCTATCGCCCCCACGGCGCTCAAGATCAGCCCGCGCGAGATCGAGCTCGGCGAGAAGTTCGTCCGCGCCTTCTACACCATCTCCTATCCGCGATTCCTCGCCGACAGCTGGTTCTCGCCGGTCATCAATCTAGACAAGGTCCTCGATGTTTCTATCTTCATCCACCCGATAGAGACCGAACAGGCGCTGCGCGGCTTCCAAAAGAAAGTCGCCGAGTACCAGAGCCAGATCACCGAGCGCGAGGCGAAGGGGCTTGTGCGCGACCCGCTCCTCGAGACGGGGTATCAAGACCTCGAGACGCTCCGCGACAGTCTCCAGCAAGCGCAGGAGAAGCTCTTTAATGTCGGGCTCTATCTCGCACTCTACGGCGACACGAAGGAAGAGATCGAGAAGACCGAGGGCGACATCCGCGGCATCCTCGATGCTAAGCTCGTCTATACCAAGCCCGCGCTCTTCCAGCAGGAGCAGGGATTCCGCTCGTGCCTCCCGCTTGGCACCGACGAGCTCCTCGTCAATTCCAAGCTGAATTCCTCGCCGCTCTCATCGATCTTCCCCTTCGTCTCTTTTGATCTGACCAGCGACCGCGGGATCTTGTACGGGATAAACCGGCACAATTCCTCGCTCATCCTCTTCGACCGCTTCTCGCTCGAGAACTACAACTCCGTCGTCTTCGCGAAGTCCGGTTCCGGCAAGAGCTATGCGACGAAGCTCGAGATCATCCGCACCCTCATGTTCGGGGTGGATGTCATCGTCATCGATCCCGAGCGCGAATACGAGCAGCTCGCGGAGGCCACTGGCGGCCGCTCCTTCCATATCTCGCTCTCCTCCGAACACCACATCAATCCCTTTGACCTGCCGCCAGTGAGGGAAGGCGAGGACCCGAAGGACATCCTGCGCTCCAATATCATCACGCTCGTCGGGCTCTTCCGCATCATGCTCTCCGGCCTTAGTCCTGAAGAAGACGCCATCGTCGACCGCGCGATAAGCGAAACATACGCGCTTAAGGATATTACCGGCGACGCCGACTTCACGGGTGCAGAGCCGCCGCTGCTTTCCGACTTCGAGCAGGTGCTCTCCGGCATGGAGGGAAGCGCTTCCTTGGTCGAGCGTCTCTCCAAATACACTCACGGGACCTGGGCGGGGTTCTTGAACCAGCCGACCAATATCGACATCAACCAGCAGTTCGCAGTCTTCTCGGTGCGCGATATGGAAGACGAGCTGAAGCCGGTCGCCATGTATATCCTCACGCACTACATCTGGAACGCAGTGCGTCACGAGATGAAGAAGCGTCTCCTCATCATCGACGAGGCATGGTGGATGATGAAGAGCGACGATACCGCTTCTTTCCTCTACTCGCTCGCGAAGCGCGGGCGCAAATATTATCTCGGCGTCTGCACCATCACGCAAGACGTTGAAGACTTCTTAAAGAGCCCGTACGGCCGGCCGATCCTCACCAACTCTTCGCTTCAATTATTGTTGAAGCAGTCTTCCACCACGATCGATGTACTGCAGCAGACCTTTAATCTCACCGACGAGGAGAAGTACCTACTCCTTGAAGCGGGCGTGGGCGAAGGGCTCTTCTTCGCGGGCCTCAAGCACGTCGCGATCAAAGTGGTCGCGAGCTATACCGAAGACCAAATCATCACCTCAGACCCCTCGCAGCTCCTCGCGATAAAGAAGGAGAAAGAGCGGTATGCCGCCGAGAAAAAATAACCCGCCTTCGCGAGGCCATAGCCCGCTCCGGCGTGGCGAAGGCCCGCCCGTGATGACCTGGAAGGGAGCGCTACCTATCCTCGTCGCGGCCGGAGTGTTTGACCTTGCGCGCCTCTTTTTCACCATGTTCTGGTTCTTTGGGCCGGCGCTCGCCGCGGCCTACTGCACAAGCAAGGCAAGCGACGTCGTCGGGTCATTGTGGGGACTGACTGCGGCCGTGTGCATCGGCGTCGCGGTGAAAGCCGGCGCCCTTATCTCCGCCTTCACCATACCGTTTAGCGTCGTAATGGCGGATTCTGTAGCTTTGTTCGGCTTCCTTGTGCTTTCTTTATGGATACTTCTGCGAAACGCACGCCTCCTTAAAGTAGTCACGTCCGGCATGCTCCAGCTCGGAGCGAGCTTCGGCGTGGGCGCTATCCCTCTTGTCGGCGGCCTCATCCCGGCCTTCACCATTACTCTCTGGAAGCTGTACCGAAGGCAGATAAAACTCGAGAAGGCGGCATACGCGAAATGGGAAAAAGAAAACGCCGCGGGAGAGCAGCAGGAACGAAATCAGCGGATGGCGCAAGCGGCACAGCAGGCGCAGTTTACGCAAGCGAGAGCCGGGGAGCTTGCGGCGGTGGATGTATAATAACTGCATGCGTTTCGGTTCCCTTACTGCTCGCACCTTACTCCTTACACTGGCTTTTATGCTCCCGCTTATGGCGGCGGCGCAGTTCGGCGACACGGCCGGTAGTATGAACTCCTTCTCTCTCTCGGTGAGCCCGCAGTATCCGGCGCCCATGAGCCAGGTGACGGTCTCGGCGGTGTCGAGTTCTCTCGACCTTGCAAATGCGATAATGACCGTCTCGGTTGACGGCAAGCAGATCTACCAAGGGAATGCGCGGCCAGTCGCGGTCCCGATCGGGAAAGCGGGTAGCATCACGAAGGTCGTCGTGAATGTCTCCGCAGGCGGCGCGGACTATAGCCAAGAAGTCTCTATCCAGCCCCAAGATGTCCTGCTCGTCGCCGAACCGGTCTCCTCGGTGCCCCCGCTTTACCCCGGCAAGCCCTCGGTGCCGCTTGAGGGGAGCGTGCGGGTCGTCGCGATCGCGAACCTGAAGAGCGCAGCGGGCACGCCGCACAGCCCCGCCGCGCTCTCGTATGCCTGGACGGTCGACACGACGCAGGTCGCGAGCGCCTCGGGCATCGGCAAGGCAACTATCCTGGTCGCGTCGCCCCTGCAGTACCGCGCACGCACGGTATCAGTCGCTATCACAAGCGCCGACGGGACGCTGGTCGGCGGCGCGTCGCTCTCGCTCTCTCCGGAAGAACCCTCGCTACGGATCTACGAGAACGATCCTCTGCTTGGCATCCGCTTCGATCGCGCGCTGCCCAACGTCTACTCCATCACTGGCGCAGAAGTCTCACTTTACGCGGCAGCCTTCTCCCTGCCGACGACCTACGGCGCCCCCTTCCTCCAATGGTTCCTCGACGGCGACTTGGTGCAGACGGGCAGTTCGATAACCTTGCGCCCGACCGGGAGCGGGCGTGGGACCGCCTCGCTCTCTCTGACCGCCGCGGCCGGACAGTACACGACGGCGAGCGCAGACCTCGGACTCTCCTTCGGTGCGGCAAAGAGCTCTACCTTCTTCGGCCTATGACCCGACACACTATAAAGGCGCTGTCCGACACACTTCTGAAGTGTGTCGGACGTTGCAAAACGGCGCCTTTTAGTGTGACGGGTATGAACCTTATCGCCTCGTCATTCGTTCTCTTCTTCGCTTTCGCTCCTTATGCCTTCGCACAAGGATTCGTCCCGCTCGCTCCGATCCCCGGCCTCACCGATGTCCCGCCGACGTCCGGCGGGCTCGCGACCTTCTTCAATAATCTCTATAAATACATGATCGGGCTCGCGGCGGCGCTCGCCGTCATCATGATCACCTGGGCGGGGCTCAAGATCGCAATGAATCGGGACAATGTGAGCACGATCATGGACAGCAAGGGGACGATCTACAACGCCGTCTTCGGCCTCGTGCTCGTCCTCTCTCCCTACCTCGTCTTCTCTATCATCAACCCGAGCATCTTGAACCTCTCGTTCAATCTCCCTAAGCTCGACACCTCCGCCGCCCCGCCAATCACCGTTGGGCCTACCTATACGTCCTTACCTGAAACCGTCATAGAGGATAGGCAATCACTAGGTGGTAAAGTTCTTTATGCTTTAATTGTCGATCCTACAAAGATAACAACCTCGACAGTCAAATATCTTGAATCCGAACAAGACAGATGTATGGCATACCCTGGCGGACCAGGCATTATATTGCCAGAGAATCTGGCCGGTGCTTCCTACGGGGGTTCTACCAGATATGTATGTCAGACATGTCCGCCAAATACAAAAGCGGTTCCGCTTCCTAAAGGGCGCCTAGATGCGCGTGTTTTTGGGACATGTGAGCCTATACCTATATAAACCATGCGACGTGTACTTATTATTGCCGCAGTTGTGATAGTCCTCATCGGGGTTGGCAGAACACACACATGAAAAAAGAAATTAATACACTAAAAAGCACAAAAATCACCCTTTTTAGGGGAAAGGGTACTAGAAAGACACTACATAAAAATGAATGGTGGTTTTCGGTCGTAGATGTTATAGAAGCAGTGACTGAGAGTGAACGTCCTCGCAAGTACTGGTCTGACTTGAAAAAAAAGCTCCTGCAAGAAGGTTACGCCCAGTTGTCCGAAAAAATCGGACAACTGAAACTGCTGTCTGCCGATGGTAAATACTATGAGACTGATTGTGGGGATACAGAGACAATGTTCCGTATCGTCCAATCTATCCCGTCTCCCAAGGCCGAGCCATTCAAGCGCTGGCTCGCAAAGGTTGGTTATGAAAGGATACAGGAGATAGAAAATCCGGAGCTTGCCACCAAGCGGACAAGAGTGCTCTACAAGCTTAAGGGCTATAGCGAAGATTGGATTGAAAAGAGAATGCGCGGCATTGTTATCCGCGAAGAGCTAACAGATGAATGGAAAAATAGAGGATCAAAAGAAGAAAGAGATTATGAGATTCTGACCGCAGAAATATCAAAGGCGACGTTTGGCGTGACGCCAAGCGAGTACAAGAAATTAAAGGGGCTGAAAAGACAAAACTTGCGCGACCACATGGACGACTTTGAGCTCATTTTTAATATGCTCGGCGAACGCGCCACAACAGAAATTCATCGCACGGAAAACTCAAAAGGTGTCGCAAAACTGAAAAGTGATGCAAAAGCCGGTGGCGATATTGCCGGTGGAGCGAGAAAGAAATTAGAAAAACGGCTTGGTCGATCCGTCATAACAAAGAAAAATTTTGTTAGAAGTCCTGAAAGGAAAAAGTTATTACCATAATTTTCTACTATGAAACGCACACTTATTATTGCCGCGGTTGTGATAGCCTTCATCGGGATAGGCGCGCTTATCTATTTCTACTTTTTCGCCAAACCCGCGGTAACGACCGCCCCCGGTGGCCCCAGCCTGCCGGAGGCAGGGCAGGGGCCACCGGGGGCGGGAACTACTCCGGGTGGCGGCGATGTTTCTACACCAGCGCCGGTTACTGTCTCGCCGCGGCTGGTGAAGATAAGCGCGGGGCCGGTCGTGCCGGGCGCGGCGGTCATCAACACGCGGCTCGCGACAGCCAGCTCTACGGGAGAAACCGCAGTCAATTATATCGAGCGCGAGAGTGGCAACGTCTTCTTGTATCTCACGAACACTAAAACGCTCCGGCGCATCTCGAACAAGACCATTCCAGGCATCGAGTCGGCGGCGTGGCTCCCGAGCGGCTCCGTCGCATTCGTCCGCTATCTCTCGGGGGCGCAATTCTCGACTATAAATACGTACGCGCTCTCTGCGAGCAGTTCGACTAGCTTCTTCTTATCCCAGAACCTCGCGGACATCGCTGTCTCATCCGCCGGCATTCTCACACTCGCTTCGGGGGTGAATGGCTCGGTCGCGTCCTTACTGCGCCCCGACGGCACCAACCCTATCCAAGTCTTCACAACTCCGCTCTCCGCGATCCGCATTTCTTTCCTCGGGAAGTCGCAGTACCTCGCGTACACCAAGCCCTCGGGAGCGCTCCCGGGCGCGGCCTTCCTCGTCGAGGCCGGACACTTCTCGCGTATCGCCGGGCCGAAGAACGGCCTCGTCGCCCTCGCGAGCCCCCTCGGCGCCTGGGTGCTCATGAGCTCGGCTTCCGGCTCGACCCTGCAGATGGAATTAGTGGACGCTTCTACTGGCGAGGCGCTCTCTCTGCCCGTCGCGACCATCGCGGATAAGTGCGTGTGGGCGGCAGACGACTTGGCGCTCTACTGCGGCATCCCGATGGATCCGCCCTCCAGCGCACGCTATCCTGACGATTGGTACCAGGGCGCTGTGCACTTCTCCGATCGGATATGGAAGATAGACACCGCGGGCCGCTACGCCCAGCTCGTGCTTGATTTCCCTAAAGAGACGGAGAGCGACCTAGACGCAGAAGCGCTGGCGCTCGACCCTGCGAATACCACCCTCGTCTTCGTCAACAAAAACGACAGCTCCTTATGGGCGTACTCGCTCTGAACTCTCCGCGTCAAGCTTGCTTCGCATGTACACTTCCTGTACGGCGCCGGCGAGGTTGGTGGTGATGAAGTAGAGCGCGATGGCGCCGGAGGTTGTGTAGGAGATGACGCCGATAAGGAAGGGAAAGACGTATTTGAGCTGAAGCCCCATCACGCGCTGGAAGTCGTTCTGCATGCCCCCGCCCGGCGACGGCTTCATGGTCCCTTTAAGCGCCATATGCGCCTGAAGGAACTGGGTTGCGCCGGCGAAGAATGCGAGGATGATGCTCTTGCCGGCAACTGAAATCAGCCCGAGGAATTCAAGGGAGACGAGGTCAGGAAGGGGGGTGGGCGCATAGAGCCGTGCGGCGTTAATCGTCGGAAACGGCTCATTGAAGAAGACCCAGTAGAGGGCGAGGAGGATCGGGATCTGGATGAAGACGATTAAGATACTCGCAAAAGGGTTCACGCGCTGTTCGCGGTAGAGCGCCAGTGTTTCGAGCGCTTCTTTCTCTTTGTCGCCCTTATGTTTTTCTTTCAATGCTTTGATCTTCGGCTCGAGGATCTTCATCGAACGCTGGGTACGCGCCGCTGAGAGCGAAAAGGGGAGCAGTATGAGCCGTATGATGACGGTGATGAGAATAACGGCAATGCCGACATCGCCGCCGGGAATAAGTGCGACGAGTGCGACGAGTGCGTTATAGATCGGATCGTAAAAGACGGTATTGAAAAAAGCGGAGATCATGAAAGAAGGTCTTTAATTTCTGTTTTGATGTCTTCGTAGCTTACACTATCCGCCGATGCTTTGGGGAACAGAAGGAGGGCGGGCGGAAGTGATATTGTCCGGAGCGCCGCGAGGACGCGGCGTTTCAAGTGGTTCCGCGTAACCGCGAGGTGCGCGACTTTCTTTGGTATGACAACGGCGTATCCCCGCGCTTCTTGTGACATAACGGCGGTAAAGTGCGACGAGGTACGCCGCCGTCCGCCCATAAGCACGATAGGGAACTGATCGCGGGGAAGCCGTTTGCAGCGCGGGAACACAAGAGGTCAGGCGGCCAGTTTTGTGCGGCCCCTTCGGCGGCGGCCCCGTACGATAGCGCGGCCGGTGGTGGTCGAACTGCGCGCGAGAAACCCGTGCGTCGCGGCACGCTTGTGTTTTTTCGGCTGATAGGTCCGTTTAGACATATAATTAATGGGCGCTAGGAGGTTATACACATGATACTAACAGGTTTTCCTCGGAAAACCACCCATGCCTTGTTTTTATAAGAAGCGTATACTCGAGGATACTATGGACAAAGATAATCCGAGAGAATTATGGGAGTACATTCTGACCCAAGTCGAACTCTCCATATCGCCCGCTAATTTCAATACCTGGTTCCGCAACAGTTTCATTATTAAGGTAGGTGAAGATGGTGTACTGTATGTCGGCGTGCCGAGCCAGTTCTTTAAGGACTGGTATGTAAAGAAGTTCCACTCCCTCTTGTTGAAGATCGTCCGGGATATCTCGTATGAATTCCGCAATATCGAATACCTCATCGTGAAGGACGATCGGCGCAAAGTGCAGAAAGAAACAAAAGTCGTGCGGAGCGCGCTCGAACTCCCTCTAGATGAATTTTATATTAATAAGAGCGATAACCTGAATCCGCGCTATACCTTCGACACGTTCGTCATCGGCTCGTTCAATAATCTCGCCTATGCGGCGGCTCAGGCGGTGCTGGAGCGCCCCGGTATTACCTATAACCCCCTTTTCATCTACGGCGACACGGGGCGGGGGAAGACGCATCTTATTCAAGCGATCGGGAATCACTTCAAGAAACAATATCCGGGACGAAAGGTATTTTATCTTACTTCCGAGAAATTTACTATCGACTATACTGATTCGGTGCAGGCGGGAACAGCGAACCGGTTCAAAGATAAGTACCGCCAGTATGACCTTCTCATTATGGACGATGTCCATTTCCTTTCTAAGAAATTGAAGACGGAGGAAGAACTCTTCCACTTGTTCAACACGCTCCATGATACGAACAAGCAGATCATCTTCTCTTCTGACCGGGCGCCGGTAGCTATCCCCGACATCGCTGATCGCCTGAAAGGGCGCCTCGCAAGCGGTATGACCATCGATATTGGGGAACCTGATCCTGAATCGCGCATGGCAATCATACGCAAGAAGGCTACCGTGCATGGAGTGATGCTTTCAGATGAAGTAATTGAATATATAGCTAATATGACAAGTGGGTCTATCCGCGAACTGGAGGGAATGGTGAATAATATCGTCTGTCATGCGCAGGTAAAGGGACTTGCGCCGGATATTGCAGAAGTGCGGCAATCGCTCCGTTCCTTTACGCGCCCTCAGAAGAACATATCGGTGAAGAATGTGGTGGATAAAGTCGCTTCTTTTTACGGCATTGATGAAGAAAGTATCTATGAAAAGACGCGGCGGCGTGAAGTGGTACGGCCGCGCCAAGTGGTCATGTATCTTCTCCGGGAGGACTTTAGTATTTCTTATCCAACAATAGGAACAAAGCTTGGTGGCCGCGACCATACGACAGTTATCCACTCCTGCGAAAAAATAAAGCGTGAAGTAGTTGTGGATACCGAACTCGCAAAGGAGATACAAAATATCCGCACCTTACTTGTATGATGCTGTCCTCCTTATTATCAACATATTACGTGTATAGACTATTAAAAAATATACAATTGTTTCCTACTTTTTCTCCACTATCCCCTCTATCAACCACCCTAATAAGATCTATATGATCATTTCAATAGAAAAAAAAACATTCTCTGATGCGGTGCATATTGTTGCACGGTTCGCAGACCGTAAGAGAGCATCTCTTCCTGCACTCTCAGCAATCCTCATCATTGCCGGCGACGAAGGGATAAAAATGCGTGCGACAAACCTTGAAACCGGTATCGATCATAAGATCGAAGGAACTTGTACGACCAAAGGAGCCGTTGCAGTTCCTGCAGTTATCTTACAGCAGATGGCCGGCTCACTCACTCATGAAGGGAAGATAACTCTCGAACATACAGGGGATATTGTGAATCTTGTAAGCGGAACAGGAAAGAGTTCAATAAAGACCGTTCCCTATGAGGATTTTCCTTCAATACCATTCCCAGAAAACCCTAAGAATAGAGTGGTACTTTCTGGGGTCTTGCTTAAAAATCTTTTTACCTCTATTACCTCATGTGCGTCTACTTCAACAGTTCGACCAGAACTCGCGAGCATCTATCTCTCTCTTGAAGGAGGAGTGCTCATCGCGGTCGCTACCGATTCATTTCGGCTCGCAGAAAAGAAAGTTCCTCTTCCAAATAAAGGCATCCAAGGAAAATTCCTCATTCCCGCTAAAAATGCCCTCGACATAGCGCAGGCGCTCCCCGATGACGATCTTATTCTCTCATTTGATGAACACCAATGCGCCTTTGTGAGTACGGGGGGTATGGTGGTTTCGCGGCTGACGAATGCAGTTTATCCCGACTACCGCCAGATCATTCCGAAAGAATCGGTCGTCGAGGCAATCGTGCTCAGGAAAGACTTTGAAGCGGCGCTAAAGCGGACAACGATCTTTTCAGATTCTTTCCAGAAAATACGCATCAGTTTCGATCCAAAAAAGAATCTTTTTTCATTTTTTGCGCGGAATTCAGAGATTGGAGAATCGAGAGAGGCGCTCCCGGCGCGTATATCCGGCAGTGCACTCGAACTCTCCTTCAACCACCGCTACCTCTCTACACTGCTCGCGCTCACCGGAACAGAAAGTATTTCGCTCATAGCGGCCGGTATCGGCCGCCCACTCCTTATGAAGGGTGTCGGCGACACTTCGCTTCTCTACCTTGTCTCCCCCATGAACCAATAGATTGCTACGGTACCGTCACAACCGACGTCGTTGCGGTCGAGAGCGGGACAGAGAGCATGATGCCGTCCTGGAAGAGGTTCGGATAGCTCCCATACCAGACTGAGAGGCCGTATTCCCAATAGGTGAATTGGGGATCGCGCGCCGGATCAGCGGGAGGCGGCCCCTGAGGATTATGTTTATCAGTCCAGTAGAGGAGGTCGTGAGGCACGATATTCCCCTGTGCATCAGGTATATACCAATTTCCCTGCAGCATCGGCGGAACAGAAGAGAGAATAGGGCTCGGTTCCCCGAAATACGCTTTAGGGTATTTCGAGAGCGCATAGGCCATCGCCTCATGCCACATCGGCGCGGCGATAAAACCAGCGATCGACTTCACCATCGGCGAGTTGTCGTTGTTGCCCGCCCATACGCCGAGTGTAAGAGATGGGGTGTAGCCGATCACCCACGCGTCGCGCGTATCGTCCGTCGTACCGGTTTTGACCGCGACCTCATACCCGGGGAATGAGAGTGGGGAATTAAGAGGATACTCTGGCAGGCGGGCCGGCGCATCAGAGAGCATCGCAGACATATCGCGTGCGATATTCGCCGGCATGACCTGCGAAGACTGCGGAGCGTAGGATTCAAGGATGGCTCCCTGCGCGTCCGCGACCTCTAAGATGCCAGTCGGTGCATTCTTTACCCCCTCATGTGCGAACACGCCATACGCGCCCACCAAATCAAGGAGGCGCACTTCGCCGCCGCCCAGCACCAAGGTGAGGCCGTACTGACTCGAGTTGCCGAGCGTCGTGAGTCCAAAGGATTTTGCGAGAGTGATGGCTTGCGGTATCCCGACCAAGTAGAGCACCTTGAGCGCGGGGATGTTGATCGACTGCGCAAGCGCCGTTTCGAAGGTCATCGGGCCGCGGAACGTGTTGTCATAGTCAGAGGGGGCGTAGCACGGGGGAGTGTTGTTGTACATGTCAGACGGGTTACAGGCCGTCGAGAATTGCGTCGGCGTATCAAAGACGACCGTATTGCGCGTGTATCCCCGCATGAGGGCGAGGGAGTAGATGAACGGCTTCATGGTCGAGCCCGGCTGGCGGGAGGCGAGGGCGGCGTTATATTGTCCGTCGATCGCGGTATCAAAGAAATTGCGCGAGCCTACCATTGCGAGGATCTGCCCGGTCGAGGGATCGAGCGCGACAAGCGACGCGTTTGACGCCTTGAATTTCTTTTCGTTCTCGAGCGCGTACCGGTTCACGATCTCTTCAGCGTTCGTCTCAAGGTCGGCATCAAGCGTCGTCGTTACCTTCAGTCCCGAGATGAGCGCATTACTGCCATACCGCCCTTCAAGCTGGTTGAGGATATAGAAGACGAAGTGCGGCGCGGTGATCGAGTTCCGGCCGGTCGGGGAGAAGGAGACACGCTCCTCCTTCGCAGAGGCAGAGGCGGTGTCGGAGATGAACCCGAGCAGGCGCATCCGGTCGAGGATGATGTCTTTGCGCGTATCCAAGGCAGAGCGATGGGTGCCGTACGGGGAATAATACGTCGGCGCCTGTATCATCGACGCGAGATACGCCGCCTGCGCGAGCGAAAGATCCTTCGCGGGAATGCCGAAGTACGCTTCAGAAGCCGCCTCGATGCCGTAGAGCGTGCCTCCGTAGGGGATGCTGTTGAGGTATGTCTCAAGGATTTGTTCCTTCGAATAGACCTGCTCAAACTTGATTGCAAGCACCCATTCGTGGATCTTGCGGATGACGCTTTTCCGGCTGGTGAGGATTTCATTCTTCACGACCTGCTGGGTGATCGTGGACCCGCCCTGAGAAAGCGATCCGCCGATGACGTCGGCGAGTATCGCGCGGAGGATAGAGGTAAGGCGGATGCCCCCATGGGCGTAGAAACTCGAATCCTCGATCGCGATTGTGGCGCTGATCGCGTTGGACGAGATATCGGCGAGGGGAACAACGCTCCGCTTCGCGTCGCGATTGTAGTCATAGAGAAGGACTTGGCCGGTGCGGTCGTAGATCTTCGTCGACTGATCGACTTGCCGCGAGGCGAACGAGCTTATGTCCGGCACCGGCGTAAAGGCGACGACGACAAGGACGCCCCCGGCGATGAAAAAACCAAGCCCCCAAAGAGCAAGAATAAGTGCAAAAAACGTTTGTCGCCATAAGGCGCGTCGGCGTACGGTCATATCACGTATGCTACCACTTCTTGTTCGCGCGGTCTTTCGGAAGGCCGGCGGCAAGCGCGGTGATGCCGATGGCAATGGCGTCTAACTCATCATCAAGGCGCTTTTTTTCCGAAAGGAGGAGGAGGCGGGGGATCATGGCCGCAACGGCCGCCTTACACGACCCGCCATGGCCGGTGACCGCGAGCTTCACCTGCTGGGGAGAACACTCGATGACGGGCAGGGATGCATTGCCGGCGGCTGCGAGAATAGCGCCGCGCGCTTCGGCAACGCCGAGGGCCGTTTTCTTATTGATGCTGAAGAAAAGGGTCTCAAGGGCGAGTGCCGCGGGTGCGTACTCGACAATAGCATCGGTAACGGCGCTAAAGACGCACGCGAAG
>Ga0209211_10003206_pt1 | contig 26996 bp, 25 predicted proteins | sample RifGroA2_FD_183992 | JGI IMG/M metagenome (GOLD analysis project Ga0209211, IMG submission 183992) | Groundwater microbial communities from Rifle, Colorado, USA - Groundwater A2 (SPAdes) (version 2) | ecosystem: Environmental > Aquatic > Deep subsurface > Groundwater | place: Rifle, Colorado...
CCCCCGCCCCCGCCCCCGCCACCACCCCCGCCGCCCCCACCTCCTCCACCCCCACCGCCGCCAAGATACTCGCCTCCGCCTCCCCCTCCACCACCGAGATACTCGCCTCCGCCACCACCCCTGCCGATAAACGGCCAATGCGCCTCTGTTCATAATAGTTGCGCTTCGGGTGCGAGCGGTGGCGCTCGCGAAGATGCCGGTTTCTGGTATTGGGGTTGCGCCGGAGCCAATGGCGGTTCCGCCGCTTCTTGTTCGGAGAAAAAACCCGACCCCAGCATCAACGGCCAATGCGCCGCCCCTCATTACAGCTGTTTGGCGGGAACTTCTTCCAACAGCTCGGAAAACAATTCCCAATGGCTTTGGAAATGCGCGGGCTTAAAGGGAGGAACAACCGTTTCTTGTTCGGAAAACAAACCTTACTTATCTTTGGGCGTTGCCGGAACAGGAAACGGAACGATAGACGGCGCTAAAATCGGGACGACTTATTATCCTTCCGGAACTTCCATCACCCTGACAGCCGAGCCGAACGACGATTCCGCTTTTACCGGTTGGACAGGTTGCGACTCGGCCAGCGACTTCACTTGCGTCGTGTCCCTCAACAAAGCTAAAGAAGTAAAAGCCCTTTTTGCGGTCGCCAGCAGTATTTCGCCCGAGAAGAAATTATACGAAGGGACGGATGTGAAAAATTTTGACGAGATATGGGGCTGGGGAGGAATTTTTGAAGGACAGACCGCGACACTTAGATCTTATTGGGGAGGCGGGGATAGTTCCTACAACACTTTTTCTTCGGGGAACATCGCCGTTGATTTTGACAATTTCTTGGACAGCGCCGTAGCGGGCAATCCGATGATTTATCTGGAAGACATCAGCGGCAAAATCGGCTGTTCCAATGCCAATTCTTCCGCCCAAATTAAAATAGCCATCGGCGCCGATGGCTTAGATGAAACGGAAATAAGATTCAGAAAAAATAGCGTGAGCGATTATGTAAAGCAAACAAAATTGAATTTGGATAGTCTTTATGTCGGCGAGCACGCCAAAAACATATCTTTTGACAAATCTTACAAGTATCAGCTCAATCCGGCTGATTTGACCGGTTTTTACACCGATAAAAATGGCGGGAAAATATTAAAAAGCAATCCCTATATTGTCGTCTATTTCAGAACGGCCGGATACCCGGGAAGCTGGAGCGACAGCAAAAAGTTTTACAGAGGATTTTTCAGCGAAACCGATTCGCGGGAAAAATTAGGATCTTCCGTAAAACATAAATACGGTTCGGAAAGCAAAGCTTTGGAAAAAAGCGGCGTTGTCAGAGTCAAGATTCCGCTTCGTTTGCCCGACCCAAAAGTTGATTTGAAAGGCGCTTCCGTCGGGGGAAGTTACGGCGACGGCCCGGTTGCCGCCAACTACGGCTGTCCTCTTAATCTTCAATGGGAAAATTCGGGAGTCAACACCTGCGCCGCCTCCAACACCGTTTCCAATGACGGTTGGTCGGGCTTGCTGGTCAAAGATATGGACTTGAAATTAAAATCGGGAACGAAAATGTTGTCCGATATTCAAAAATCCGGAGATTATTCTTTGACTTGTTCCCGATACTTGGGTTCGTCTTTGGGAACAACGGAGAAAAGAGACACGGTGGCGATTACGGCAAGCCAGAAACCGTCGGTAACCTTGCAAGCCAGAAACTTGACCACCCCCGGCGTCTACACGGACGGAACGTTTCCGATAAACAAAGGAGAAAAAATTGAATTGAAGTGGAGCGCGTCCAACGCTTCCGCCTGCAAGCTTTACCGGCTGGTCGGCAGTAAAAGAAATAGCGGAACAAACAAGGAAACCAGCGGAACATTGACAATCAACGGACTCTCCGAATCCGCCGTCTACGAAATGGAATGTTTCAATACCTATGTTCAAGACGATTCAACCAGAGTTTGCTCCACTTCCAAAACGCAAGACACGATGATAATTAGTGTTTTAGGCGAAGAGCCGCCACCTCCGACAAATTTAACGGCAACTTCCAACTGTACTGACAAAAAAATGGAAGTCAGCTGGAACGATACGGCGGATACGTTGAGCAACACGTCAACTATCAAGGAAAATTATTACATATTTCAAAAAGGCTCGGAAGCTTCAGCCACGCTTTACACTAATTCTTACGCCGATGCCGATGCCACCAGCGGAAAATCATACACTTACAGCGTCAAAGCCTGCAACGCCAACGGATGTTCCGTGGCGGCAAGCGTTAGCACCGCATATTCTTGCGAGCCCATAGCTTCTGAACATAGCTTAACGATTGATATTTTGGATGGTGAGGATTTTACGGGCACCGCAAATGATTGGAAAGTAGACGGAACGGGGAAAATCACCGTCAGCTCGGGTAAAACAGGAACAGACGAAACAGGGGATTCAACTATAAGTTCCGGTAGCGGCACAAGTTTCACTTGCAAGAAGAGCGATGTTTCAACTGTTGTAAGCTGTTCTTATAAATTTCCGGAAAATTCTGTAATAACACTTGGTTATGAAACCACTAGCGGCTCATTTATAGAATGGGGCACCGGTTGCAGCGACTCGGGCGATAATTGCGGACAACATTCAACCGCAAGCAGTATAAGTTTGACTATGGACGGCGACAAAAACATCACGGCCAAATTCAACGACAAATATAACGACCCGTATTATTTGGACATTAATGTCATCGGCGTGGGCAATGTCAGTGTTATTAGTTATGACAGCGCCAATTCCGCCACCAACGGCATAAAAATTGATGAAGACGGGGAAGAAATTACTGGCACCGAAGCTAACAAATTCACTTGCGCCGTTGCGGCCGATGTTACCACCGACTACCCGACCTCGCTTTGCTCTTACCAATATAAATACGGCGACATTATATATATAAGTCCGTCAGCCGGATCGGATTATTCTTTCCCGAACGGCGATTATGACGGCAATTATTGGAATTATAGCGACGACAGTTCCGGTTGCGTGGAGGAAAATGTTTCTTACAGCTACGGCAAAGGAACCTGCAAACTTACTATGGACAGCGATTTGATTGATGACGGAGGAAACACAAGAACTGCGGATATATATTTCAGCAAAATAACCAGCGAAACCGCCGAACCTCCCACTACTGTAGAAAATAATTTAACCGTTAACATATTGGATCTTTACGACAGTAATTCGGATACCGACAAATTTATTGACGGAACGGGGAAAGTTACCGTAATTTCCAATGGTTCAGGAACGGATAATGCCGGCAACATCGGAACAATTTTCACTTGCGAGAAAACGGGAGATTACAGCTCTTCTTGCTCATACAGTTTCCCTGAAGGAAGCGAGATTACTCTGAAACAAAAGGCTACAAAGGGCGACTTCATCTCTTGGGCGACTTGCGTTTCCAGCATCAGCGATTGCAACACGGACACGGCCACCGGTTCCGGAGACAAGACGGTGATTCTGGGCACGGACAAATATATCACCGCCACTTTCAACGACAAAAGTAATGATTATTATACCCTTACGGTGGATATTTTGGACGCCACAGATATTACCGGAACGGTAAACGACAAATATGTGGACGGAACGGGAAGTGTCGCTATCAGTTCGGACAAAACCGGAACGGACGAAACTGGGGATTCAGCTATAAGCTCCGGCAGCGACACAAGCTTCACCTGCAAGAAGAGCGAGATATGGACTACCGTAAGCTGTTTCTACAAATTTCCATACGGCTCGGCCGTTACACTTAATCAAAGTCCTTCTGGCGCAGCTTCGTTTATAGAATGGGGCACCGATTGCGACGGATATGGCGATAATTGCGCGGGAAAGTCATTGGCCAACAGCGCGTCCTTGACTATGGACGGCGACAAAAATATCACCGCCAAATTCAACGACACGACCAACGACGACGAAATCGTGGAAGAAACGCCGAGCCAATCGGTGGAATTATCCGCCAGCGAAACTTTGCGCGCGTCCATTGTTGAAAATTTGCCCGCCAATTCCAACAAGATAGTCATTACCGTAAGCAGTCAGGACTACGAAGGGCCGTTGACTTTGACTGCCAATATTGCCCAAACGGGCTTAAAAGGCGCGGTGGCGGAATTCAGTCCGGGCGAAACGATTGATGTTGCTAAGGGGTGGCAGGATTTTGAATTCAGGGTGAAGTCCATACCGGCTTCCAAGTCCGCCGGCATTTATCCGCTGGAGATAACCGCCACCGACCAAGACGGCAACAAATACACTCTGACCGTTGACCTCAATTTGGAAAAAACGACGGTTGAATGGAGGGAAATATAACTCTTGACAAAATGGGGCGGGGAGTGGTAGTTTAAAGACAGTAAATAAACCCAAAAGATCGTGTGATCTTTGGAGACTGGTCTTTAAAATATTTAATTAGGAAAGGAGATGGTGGCAAAAAGCGTTATTCCATATTGGTGTATTTTATTTCTGATAATTTTTGTAAACAAAGAAAGGGGGTGAGAAAGATGCCTGGTTACGGGAAAGAAGATGCGGCTAAAGATACTGACACTATGAAAAAAAATAAGACTCTAAAAAATCCGATTTGCGCAGTTTTGTGGCAAGATGCTTCATACACATTTGAAAAAATAATGCCATTAAAAACACCGCTGCCGCGCCTTACTGTAGGTTTTATCGTGTCAACAAATAAATATTTCACACACATAGCAACAAATATAGAATATGACGAAATGAAAGAAATTATTTATCCAATAGACGGTTTTTTAATACCGGAAAAAACAATTATTAAATTCAAAAAAATAGGCTATTTCAAAAACAATGAGAAGTAAAATAAAGATAATGTGGAATGATGCGGTTTTGCTGTCTCCCGATGCTAAAACAAAAAAATTAAGCAAAATGGAAACAATCGGTTTTCTTGCGGCAGAGAGTAGTGATTTCTTTATTATTTCTAAGCCTAAAACCGTTAATATTGAGACAAAGAAAAAACACCCCAAAAAACAACCGACTTTTTATTTCATTCCCAAGGAAATGGCAGAGAGGGTGGAAATAATATAAGTGTTAACAGGTAGGGGATCAGCACCATTGACTTTATGAAAAAAGTATAGTAGGCTTTTGGTGGTTTTGTATTGAGATAGATCTTTAATTTTTTTATAAAGAAAGGAGGTAAAAACACATATTTGACATTGTTTTTCGCGTTTAAATTTATTTTTTCCGAATAACTTTTTTGAAAGGAAGGAAGGAGTCTAAAATGAAGCTGATTAGATTTATTTCTGTTTTATTTTTTTTGTTTTTCTCACCGTTGTTTGTTCTAGTTTTACCTGTCGCTAAAGCAAAAGCCGAAACTCTTGAACTTCGGCGCGGAAGCGACCCGCCTTTTGTCTGCAAGCAAATTAAAGATCCGAATCTTAGCAAAAAAAGAAATGGATTCAGCGCAACGAGTTTGCTTAGCCCGGCAAAAGAATACGAAGATGCTACTGGTGAACAAAATATTCTTGTAGTCTTTGTGACAGGCGCCGATCAAGATACAAGTAAGGGCACTTCAGAGCTGGAAGAAAAAGCAAAAGAAGCATTGTTTGACGGGGAAGAATCCGCGAATAAATATCTCCAAGAGATATCTCAAGGCAAGATGTCATTGAAAGGGGATATTTTAAGCGGTTGGGTAATTTTGCCAAAAAATTCGGATGAATACGGGTATGGACAAGGTTCATCTAGTATTGATCATGAGGGGATATTGCGTGATGCAATAAGTGCCATTGATCCGGATGTTTATTTTCCAAATTATTCCAGGATTATTATTTTCCTGCGAGGAGAAAAATGGGGTTATTCCATGGGTTCTGTTGGAAAATGGGGCGAGATTGAAAGCGATGACGGACTTTTAAGCCTAGGCATCTGCTGGATTAGTGAAAACAGTATTGATAATAAATACACCCTATGGCATGAAATATTACACACATTTGGCACTATTCATTCCGGGGCCATTTACTTAAAGAAAGGTGATTCTTGCGATAGGTTGTGTTCTTTCCAAGAAATAACCAAAGCGGATGATTCAACATGGCCACCTTTGGATTGCTCTACCGATGAATATGGAGACGGACTTTGTCTTTTGGGTCATGGACATGGTCATCCGTCGGCTTTTGTCAAATACAAGTTGGGATGGCTAAATGAAGACCAGGTTCTTGTCGTAACGGAAAGCGCGATTGCCAAATTGATACCCCGCGCGTCATCTTTGGACGGCATAAAAATGATTATAATCAAAGCCAAAGATGCGGACGGGACGACAAAAACTTACTTTCTAGAATTATTTAAACGACTGGATAATTTTGATTCCAGCAACAAAAACGGTTCAAAGGTTCTTATAAGATTCTTCAATGAAGAGGAAAATTTGAATGACAGCGGTACAATTCTTCTTTTTAAAAAAAATGAAACGGAAGAAGATAAGTACTATGATATTTTGAATCTGAAAGAAGAACCTTTCTGCGACAAAGAAAACGGAATTGAAATTCAGTTTACAAGTGAATCGGGGGAGGAAATGGTTGAAGAAAATTCTTACGCGGAATTGGAAATAACTCTTTCTTGTCCCGAAGAAAAAGCTCCTGTCGTTTCAGTTTCTCCGGATTACACTCAAACGATGGCCGGAGAAAATGTCATTTCGGAGATAAGCATCAGCAACGAAATGGCAACGGGTTGTGGAACTAGGACAATTAATGTTGAGGCAACGTTGCCTAATGTGGATTGGTCCGCGACATTCAGTCCGAGTTCAACTCTTGAGCTTGGACCGGGCGGAGCCGGAACGGTTACCGCGGCGGTTTGGATTCCGGAAAGCGCGCCTGTTGGTTCCTACAACGCAACTTTCAAGGTTACTGACCAAGGTTCGGGATTAAGCGGAGAAACGACAATGACTATTGAAGTTCTGCGGCCGGTTACACCGTTTCCAACGCCTACTACCACCCCCACTCCAGAAAAAATGACATTGTTTGTCAGCATCAATGGAGTTGATGCGACAAAAAATGACAACATTGTCGTTACTCGCGGAAGCCGGGTTGCGATAAAAGTGCGAGCGGAGATTTTTGACGGAACATTCGTGGAAGATTTGAAGTTGGATAAAATCCTCTGTGAAATTAAAAACCCCAGAGGAAAGGTAAAACTTTCCGAGGAGCAAGAAAATACCTACGAAGGTGTTTTCCGTTACAAGATAAAAAAGAAAGCTCCTTTGGGTTGGTACGAAATCAAAGGGAGTGTTTCAAAAAAGGGCTATCAAACAGCCTCCTTTCAAGGAAAGTTTAAAGCGCGATAATGACCGTCTGGCCATATCGCGTTAACCCCTGGCAATCGCAGTTTGATTGCCAGGGTTTTTTTATTTCTTTTTAATTTTTTTAGAGTATAATTGAAAATGTTTTTTATAAAATCAAAATGGCGAAAATAAATTATGCGGAGAAATCTTTGGCTTTGCACAAGAAACTGAAAGGCAAGATTGAAGTCGTTTCCAAAGTTCCGTTAAGAAACAAAAACGACCTTTCTTTGGCCTACACTCCCGGAGTGGCGGCTGTCAGCCTTCTTGTCGCCAAAAATAAAGAAGCGATGTTCACCCACACCATCAAAGCCAACAGCGTGGCGGTGGTAAGCGACGGTTCGGCGGTTTTGGGCTTGGGCAATATCGGGCCGGAAGGAGCGATGCCGGTGATGGAAGGGAAAGCTTTGCTGTTTAAAGAGCTGGCCGGGGTGGATGCGTATCCCATTTGTCTGGCGACTCAAGACGAAGACGAAATCGTGAGGACGGTCAAAAATATCGCCGTCGGTTTCGGCGGCGTAAATTTGGAAGACATTTCGGCGCCCCGGTGTTTTTCCATTGAAGAAAAATTAAAAAAGGAATTGGACATACCGGTTTTCCACGACGACCAGCATGGCACGGCCATCGTCGTTTTGGCCGCTTTGATTAACGCTTTAAGATTGGCTAAAAAAGACATCAGGAAAATAAAAATCGTGATAAATGGAGCCGGCGCCGCCGCCATGGCTTGCGCCAATTTGCTCGTCAAGGCGGGACTGTCCGGAAAAAATATGATTATGCTGGACACCAAAGGCATTCTCCATAAGGGAAGGCCGGATATGAATCATTATAAAAACAGGATGGCTTTAATCAGCAATCAGGAGGAGAGGAAAGGAGGACTTGAAAAAGCCGTCATTGGAGCCGATGTTTTCATCGGCGTGTCTTCCGGAAATGTTTTAACGAAAGAGATGGTGGGAAAAATGGCCGATAAGCCGATTGTCTTCGCCATGGCCAATCCCAATCCGGAAATAAGTTTTGACGAAGCCAAGAACTCCGGAATTTTTATTTTTGGAACGGGCCGGTCGGACCACCCCAACCAGATAAACAACGCCCTGGCTTTCCCCGGAATTTTTCGGGGCGCGCTTGATGCCAGAGCCATGGCGATTACCGATAAGATGAAACTGGCGGCCGCTCAAGCTATCGCCAACCTTGTTTCTAAAAAAGAACTGTCCCGGGACTTTATCATTCCTTCGCCTTTAGACCGGCGAGTGGCCAAAGCCGTCGCCAAGGCGGTCAGAAAGACAGCTTAACCACCTGCCTTGACTGTTTCTGTTTCCGTGTAGTAAAATGGGGATATGGAAATAATCAAATCGGCGGGGACGAGGGAAAAATTCAACAAAGACAAATTTTGCGGTTCGCTGGAGAAGGCGGGAGCGCCGGCCGAGTTGGCAAAAAAAGTCTGCGGCTTGACGGAGAAAAATATTTCTCCCGGAGAAAGCACGGCAAAAATTTTCCGAACCGCGCTTGATTATCTTGTCAAAGAAGATTTGAATCTGGCGGCCAGTTACGGTTTGCGCCGGGCGATAGGCGAATTCGGTCCGGCCGGATTTTTGTTTGAACAATACGTGGAAATTATTTTGCAAACATACGGATACCAGACGAAGCGCGACGTAATGATGAGGGGCGCTTGCGTTGACCACGAGGTTGACGTGTCCGCCCAAAAAGATGGCGCTCATTATATCGTGGAAGCCAAATACAGAAACGAGCCGGGGATAAAAACGCACATTGACGTGGTGATGTACGGCGATGCCAGAATGGCGGATATCGCCAGGTTTGAGGAATCGGCGGGAAGAGAAAAAGACATACAATCTCACAAATTGTGGCTGTTTACCAATACTAAATTTACGGAGAAAGCCATCACTTACGCCAAGTGCCGAGACATTATGTTAACCGGATGGAATTACCCGGCTGGCAAAAGCTTGGAAAACTTGATTCTAGACAAGAAAATTTATCCCATAACGGTTTTGCCTTCCATCGGCCGATTCAGCCTGGAGCGGTTTGCCGGGAAGGGATTACTTTTGGCTCAAGACCTTTTGCCTTATTCGGCGCGAGATTTCAGCCGAGAATTTGGTCTATCTGCCAAAGATGCGGAAAAAATAAGCGCTGAAATTTCGCAATTGCTAAAATAAAAATAATAAATAAAAATGTTCCACTTGTTTAGGCGATAGCATAATTAAGAAGAACATTTTAGTGTTTAATTTTTTATTGTTAATGACATTATTCAATCAATGAAACTGGGCAAAGATTTTTTTGAGCAAAATACGCTGAAAGCCGCCAAAGGCTTGCTGGGCAAAACACTTTGCGTAAAAAGAGGCAATAGAATTTTAAAAGGGATGATTGTTGAGACAGAAGCTTATCGCGGAGAAAACGACTTGGCTTGCCACGCGTCAAAAGGCCGGACGAAAAGAACAGAAACTTTGTACAAAAAAGCGGGGACGGTTTACGCTTACCTTATTTACGGGATGCATTATTGCCTGAACATCGTTACGGAAAAAGAAAATTATCCGTCGGCGATTTTGATACGAAGCGTAATTAAAGTCAATGGCAAGGTCTCGCCTTGCCATGAGAGAATTAGCGGGCCGGGACGAGTTTGCCGGCATTTTGGAATTGACAAAACTTTCAACGGCTTGGATGTTTTCGGCAAAAATATTTGGATTGAGGATAATGGCTTGAAAATATCGCCCCGCGAAATAATAAAATCAAAACGAATCGGCGTGGATTACGCCAAGCATTGCAAGGATTATTTGTGGAGGTTTAATCTTGTTTTGAAATAAAGTATAATGTTTTTATATGTTATACAACGACAACCCAAGAACAATAAAAGATTTTGACGAAAATAAAAAAAGGCTGAAAACTGACGCCGAAAGAGAAACTTTGGCGGGTAAACGGAAAATGCAAATAGAGGAGCAGAAACGGAAACAGTTAAAAATAAGCGACAAAAAAAGAGAAATTGACGAATTGACCAGAGGGTTGGCGTCAAAAGAAACATTTTTGCGGAGAGCCGTTTCCGAGTTGGATATGTTGAGGTCGGAAAAGCAGAGGGAAGAAAGAAAGATTAAAGAATTGGAACAAAAATCAGCGGCTCAAAAGCCGGCCAACGACGCGAAGCTTGCCGAAGAAACGGCAAAATTGAAAAACATAGACCAAGAAACCGGTTTCCTCAAACAAAATTTGGACAGAGAAAAAAAACAGGCGGAACAGCGTTTATCCGTAAAAGAATCAGATCGCCAAGACGAAAAAAGAAAAATTGACGACATCAGAATAAGAATAATGAGCAAAATGTCTGAACTAAGAAGGCTGGAACAGGAAATTTCTCTTCTCAAACAAGAAGAGCAGAGGCACGAACAACTACTTAGAAATTTAGAATCGCAAGTTAATCCCCATGACCAAGAAATATCAAAAAAAGAAGCCGAACTGGCGAAAAAACTCTATGAAGAAAAAAGGCTCCAAAAAGATTTGGGTGTTTTAGAAAGAGAGAAAAACATGAGACGGAGTGTAAATTCCGATGTTGGGATCAAAAGCGAGAAGTCTGCTTTGGAAATGATAGAACGGCGGATTTTGGCGGTGGGCGGCGACATCCAAAAGGCGAACCGCGAAATCGCCGGCCTGAAAACGGACTTGCAGAAAAAAACCGGCGAATTAAGGTCGTTGATGGCGTAAGATAACATGTAAGATTTAAAATTTTAAAAATGTACACGAAAAAATGCGATCGCTACGGAACGTGCACATTTTTTAATTGTGTTTTTTAATGAGGTTGATATAATCATTGATATGGAAAATGAAAATTTAGATACACAGACGGAAATTAATAAAAAAAGCAGTTTTGCCGTGCCGATGGCGATAATCATCGCCGGAGTGCTGGTGGCGGGAGCGCTTTATTTCAACAGAGGAAACGGGGAAAACAGCAACTCAAATAATCTTGCCGTAAAAGATAATAACGCCACCGAGACCGCCAAAGAAAATAACGTCAAAAATGTTTCTTCCGCCGACCACATAAGAGGCAACCCGAACGCCAAAGTCAAAGTGATAGAATTTTCCGACCCGGAATGCCCTTTCTGCAAGAGATTTCACAACACGATGAATCAGATCATTGACGAATACGGCAAAAGCGGACAAGTGGCTTGGGTGTACCGGCACTTTCCTTTGGACGCCATTCATTCCAAAGCAAGGAAAGAATCGGAGGCTTTGGAATGCGCCAATGAGCAGGGCGGAAGCGCTAAATTTTGGGCTTATTTGGACAGGTTGTTTGAAGTAACGCCGTCCAACGACGGTTTGGATTTGGCGGAATTGCCGAAAATCGCCGAATATTCCGGTCTGGACAAAACCCAGTTCAATCAATGTTTGGAAAGCGGAAAATACGCCAAGCGAGTGGCCGATGATTTGGCTGACGGCATCAAATCCGGCGCGCAAGGCACTCCTTACAGCGTTGTCATCGCCGCTAACGGGAAAAAATTTGTTATCAACGGCGCCTTGCCTTACGAATCGGTAAAAGCCGTTATAAACCAAGCGTTGGCCGAAAAATAAAAATTAAAAAATATCAAGGTTTAACCTTGATATTTTGGCTTTAAATATGGATAAAAAATCTCACAATCATCATTCTTGCTGTTCCAATGCGACAGATCCCTTAATGGCCAAGCAAATGGAAAAGGAGATGCGAATCGGCTTTATTGTTTCGCTTCTTTTAACCATACCCGTCGTTCTTTATTCTTCCTTAGGGCAGAAAATTTTGGGCGTTAATTTGCCGGCTCCTTTGCCGGCTAGTCTGGCTTTTCCGGACGGAGGAGTTAATTTGCTTTCCTTGTTACTCGCCTCTTTGGTTGTATTTTGGCCGGGCTGGATTTTCATCTCCGGAGCCTATTACTCTTTGAAGAAAAAAACTCTGGATATGTCCACGCTTATAGCCACCGGAGTGCTGGCGGCTTATATTTACAGTTTCGCCATGACGATTTTCGCCGATTTGAAAGGGGAAACTTTTTTTGAAGCGGCGGCGATGCTGGTAACATTCGTTCTCTTCGGCCACTGGATGGAAATGAGGTCAAGGCGGGGAACTTCGGACGCTTTGCGCGCCTTGTTTGACCTTGTTCCGCCGCAAGCGAAAGTCATCCGCAACAACTTTGAGATTGTCATCCCCAGTTCGGAAATCCGTCATAACGATATCGTGATTATAAAGCCCGGGGACAAAATTCCGGTGGATGGAATAATCACGGAAGGGGAAACGGCCATTGACGAGTCTCTTATCACCGGCGAGTCAATCCCTTTGTCCAAAAAAACAGGAGACAAAGTGATAGGCGGATCGGTCAATCAGACCGGGTTGATAAAATTCAAAGCCGTCCAAATCGGTTCGGAAACGGTTTTGGCCCAGATTATCAAAATGGTGGAAACCGCCCAGAATTCCAAAGCGCCCGGCCAGAGAATCGCCGACAAAGCGGCTGGCTGGCTGGTGGCACTGGCGATAGGCTCGGGGTTGGCGGCGTTTTTGGGCTGGTATTTTTACGGCGGAGCTTCGCTTTTTACGGCGCTGACATTCGCCATTTCCGCCGTGGTGATAGCCTGTCCGGATGCGCTTGGATTGGCGACGCCGACGGTGGTGGCGGTGGGAACGGGCATCGGCGCCAAGCATAATATTCTCATCAAAGACGCGGCCACTTTGGAAAACGCTTCCAAAATAAATATCATCGTCATAGATAAAACCGGCACCTTGACGGAAGGCAAGCCCAAAGTCACGGACATCGCGGCCTACAACGGTTTCAGCGCGGAAGAAGTCTTGAGATATGAAGCCAATGTTGAGGCCGGTTCCAATCATCCTCTGGCCAAAGCGATTTTGGACGAAGCCAAGAAAAAAGGAGCGATGCCTTCCAGGCCGATGGAAAAGTTTGAATCTTTCGCCGGTTTAGGGATAAAAGCGCAAGTAAATGGCAAAGTTGTTTTGGCCGGAAAAGAAAAACTTTTGCAAAACGCTGGAGTGGATATTTCCGCCGGTTCTGAAATTATAAAAAAATTGGTTGAAGGGGGGAAAACGCTAAGCTTGCTGGCGGTGGACGGAATTTTTGCCGGACTTATCGCCGCGGCTGATACGATAAAGCCGACGGCCAATCTGGCCATAAGCGAACTTAAGGCGATGGGAATAGAAACGGTGATGATAACGGGCGACCATATCAAAGTGGCGGAAGTCGTGGGCAAGGAATTGGGAATTGAGAAATATCACGCCGAAGTTTTGCCTCAAGACAAAGCGGGACATATCAAAAGATTGCAGGGCGAGGGAAAGTTTGTGGCGATGGTCGGCGACGGAATAAACGATGCGCCGGCTCTGGCGCAAAGCAATATCGGCATTGCCATAGGCGCCGGAACGGATGTGGCCAAAGAAACGGGCAACATTGTTTTGATGAAATCTGACCCCTTGGATATCGTTGCGGCGATAAGATTAAGCAAAGCCACCGTCAGGAAAATGAAACAAAATCTTTTCTGGGCGGCGATTTATAATGTCTTGGCTATTCCGGTGGCGGCCGGCGTTTTCTATAATTCTCTCGGCTGGCAATTAAGGCCGGAAATTTCCGCTTTGCTTATGTCGGTGTCTTCCATTATAGTGGCGACCAACGCCGTTATGCTCAAAAGAATAGAGCCGAAGTTGAAAACTTTTCAGTCGGCGGTACAATAAAATAAAATGATTATCAAATAAATTTAATTTTTATGAAAAAAGGATACAAAAACAATATTGAGAAGCTGACGCTGGAGAATGATAATTTTCGCCAGGTTCTTTACACGGCCGGGCATTGCCAGCTGGTTTTGATGTCGCTTAAGCCCGGCGAAGAAATCGGAATGGAAGTTCATCCGGACAACGACCAATTTTTCCGGTTTGAGAAAGGCGAGGGAAAAGTTGTCATCAACGAAACCGAGTATGTTGTCGGCGACGGCGATGCTGTCATCGTTCCGGCCGGCGCGAAGCACAATGTAGTTAACACTTCACTGGCCGAAGCGTTAAAACTCTATACCATTTACGCCCCATCGCATCACCAAGACGGCGTTGTAAGACCGACGAAAGCGGAAGCCGAAGTCGCAAGCCCCGAATTTGACGGGGTTACAACAGAGTAATTTGCGATGTAACAGGTTTTATGTTTACATTTCATCAAAATCAAAAACTGATAGCGCTACAAGAGTACTTCCATTTTTCTAATCGCTTCGCTCAAGAAAAATTGGTCGCCCATTCCGGATTTATAGCGGATACGCGCTCCGAGAGCGTCCAAATTTCCGGCGAGCCGATGGCTTTCAGTTATTGGTTTTGGCACGGCGGATTTTTGGTGGCTATTTCTTATGTAATAATCATTTGTGGCACCGGAGTTTTTATCAAATACCTTTTTTCTCTTCTGAAAAAAACATAAAGACATAATGTATCAGCCGTCTCAAAAAATTTTGGAGAAATACGCCGATGTGCTAGTTAATTTCGCTTTGGGCGGAGGCGAGGGGATTAAGAAAGGCGAAACTATCAGGCTTACCGTTTACGATATCGCCAAGCCTTTTTACATTGAATTGAGGCGAGCGATTTTAAAAGCTGGCGGCAATGTATTAAGCAATTATCTTCCCGCCGATGAAGTGAAAATAAATTTGGGAAAAGAATTTTACGACTTGGCCGATGAAAATCAGCTGAAATTTTTTCCGGATAAATTTTTAAGAGGGCTGGTTGACCAGATAGACCACTCAATTTTTATAGACAGCGAGACCAACAAGTTCGCTTTGAAAAAGGTTGACCTCAAGAAAATAATGGATGCAAGCCAAGTTTTCAAACCGTTTAAAGAATGGAAAGAAGAAAAAGAAAACAAGGGGAAATTTACTTGGACAATAGCCCTTTACGCCACGGAAGCTATGGCTAAAGAAGCTAGCTTGTCTTTGAAAGAATACTGGGGGCAGATAATCAAGGCCTGTTTTTTGGACAAGGCCAACCCGGTTGAAGAATGGAAAAAAGTTTATAAAAAAATCGGCGAATACAAAAACAAGCTTAATGAGCTGAAGATAGAAAAGTTGCGCGTAACCGGCCCCGATGTTGATTTGAAAATAAATATGGGAGAAAAAAGAAAATGGGTCGGCGGGAGCGGACGGAACGTGCCGAGCTTTGAGATATTCACTTCGCCCGATTGGCGGGGAGCGGAAGGCTGGGCGAAATTCAACCAGCCGCTTTACAGCTACGGCAATCTTATTGAAGGAATAGAGCTGGAATTCAAAGACGGAAAAGTGGTAAAAGCCAAAGCCGAGAAAAATGAGAAAACGCTTTTGGAAATGATAAAAGCGGATGGCGCCGATAAGATAGGAGAATTTTCTCTGACCGACAAAAGGTTTTCTCGTATCACCAAGTTTATGGGCGAGACTCTTTACGACGAGAACGCCGGTGGACCGAACGGAAATTTTCATATCGCTCTTGGCAGTTCTTATCACGACACTTTTGACGGGGATATGGCGGACAAATCCAAAGAAGACTGGAAAAAATTGGGTTTTAACGATTCGGCGATTCATACCGACCTTGTTTCCACTTCTCCTAGAACCGTTACGGCGACCTTGAGAGACGGCGCCGAAAAAATAATCTACAAAAACGGCCAATTTTGCTTGTAACCCACTTGGAAGCTAAACTTACAAGTGGAACAAGTCAAACATTTTATGGAATCATTCAAACAAAATTTAGAAGAAAAAAAGTTTAGCGCTATAGAAAAAGAACGAGAGGCAAAAATTAGTGAAGAGGAACGGGAAAAATTCGGCGGGGATTATTCAAGCAATCCGGAAAATATAAAAAAATTCATTGAAATTGGCCTAGAAAAAATCGTAGAAAAGTTGCCCGAGTATTTAAATGTTTTAGATTTAGGGGGGGCAGGCGGACGCTTAGCTGAAAACATTAAGAACGAATTAGAAAAAAGAGGGAAAATCGCCGAAACCACCGTCGTGGAAATAAATAATGAATTTGTAAAAGAAGCTGAAAAAAGGGGATTAAAGACCATCGTGGCAAACACGGCAGACATCATCCCTCTTAAAGAAACAGATCTTGCAATCATGAGGAATGTTCTTCACTATAACTCAATTGAAGATATAAAGAAAATTCTTGCAAACATAAAAGAATCGTTGAAACCAGAAGGCTACTTTATTAATCAGGTTATATCGGGAAAAGATGAAAATCATGTTAAGTTTATAAACGAAATTCTTAGCGCGGATGTACTTGGCAGAGGGGTAAATTATTTAACAAATGAAGAATATTTGGAACTTTGCGCCGAGACGGAATTATCGACCGAACTTGCCGGCCATGCTCCAACGGGGCGATGGTCATTGAAAGAAATGTTTTGGAGAACCTACCCCAAAAAATCAGGCGCGAAAGGAGTGGAAGATATGAACGCATTTACTGATAAGGAAAAAGAAGAATTTTATTTTAAAAGGGACGCATATGTGGAAAAATGCCGAGAGATATTGGAAAAATATGGAGAAGAAGAAAAAATTGATGATATTGAATTTAGAGGAGCAGAAACAGAAGTAGAATTTTACGGTCCGATTTTTATTTCCCAAAAGTGAAGTTTTTATGTATGAGTAAGATAATCCTTACCCTAAAATTATAACACTACGACCTATTTTACCTATCGTCCAAATAGGTTACAATAAGAAAATGAATCAAAGTAACATAAAACAAAAATCAATTAGGGAAAAACACGCAAAAGGGGAACTTATTAAAAATATTTTGAAAAACTTGGCAATTGGCGGAGTTTTGATGTCAGGATTAGCTATGCCGAACATTGTTAAACTTTTAGAATTTTTTGGCGCTACTCAGACAAATGAAAGAAGAAAGATATTGAAAGCTGTTGAACGAATGAAACAGAAGAAGTTAGTCAGGATTTATGAGAAAAACAGTCGTAAGGTTATTGAGATAACGGAATTAGGCAAGAAAAAAGTTCTTTCTTATGATTTAGAAAATATAAAAATAACCCGACCAAAGAAATGGGACGGATGTTGGAGAATTATTATTTTTGACATACCGGAAAAAAACAAAAAAGCGCGAAGGGCGTTAAATTTTAAATTAAAAAATATGGAGTTTTTCCCACTTCAGAAAAGCGTTTTTGTTTGTCCGTTTGAGTGCGATGATGAGGTAGAATTCGTGGCTGAATTTTTTGGTGTAAAAAGACATATCAGGAAAATATTGGCTAAAAAGATTGAAAATGATGAATTTCTAAAAAACTTTTATAATTTATAAAAATAAAAAAGTGATAAAGTGTCCATATGCGACCTATTTGAACGATAGGCAAAATAGAGGACATTAGTGAAAAAGGAAAAAATATTGGAAAGTTATTCTATCGGTTTGAGTTTCCAGAAGTCAAACCAGATTCGTTGTTTGAATTGTTCGGTGGTGAGCGGTTGGTAGTAGGAAAGCGGGCTGAAGAATTTGTAAGTTCCGGCGATTATGACGACCATTATGATCAAGCCGATGTAAAGTTTTTTGGACTTGGCCGCAATTTTTTCTTCAAAAATGTAATTGAAAACTAGAAACGCCAAGATGAAAGAGAAAAGAAGAGGGATAAAATAGTGGTATAGATACATCACCCGTTCTATCCGGAGCATTATCGCTATATAGATGACATAAAGCGCCGCGAAAGCGGTTATTAAGTAAAATAGATTTTTGTTTTTAATCGGATTTTTAAAAACAATCCGGCCGATTATCAAAATTAGAGACAAAATTATTCCGGCCAACCCTAAAAACCAAGTTGCCGGATTAACCTGCAAGTACATATATCTGACGCCGTCGCCGCTTTTTTCCCAACGGTAATTGATGCTTTTGTCGCCGACCAGCCACGCAAGGGGATAGCTGCCGTTTTCGTCTGGTTTGCAAACATCAAGTTTGGGCACGCCTTTGTTGTAATTGGCCATATAAGCGAGGTTGTCTTGCAGCATTGTGGGAAAATATTTCGGGTCGGAAGCAAGGCCTTTAACCATAATTTCTTTGTATTCTTCCGAAGCTTTGTAAAATTTGTCATTTTGGGCAAACTTGCCCAAAGAAAAATGGATATACCAAATCAAAGAAAAGATAACGGCGGAACCGGCGACAAAAAATAACCCCTTTATTATCAATTTTTTAGAAACATTAAGGACTCTCTTTGATATCAAGGTTGAACCTTGATATTTATAGTCCAAGAAGAAAAGAAAAGGAAATAGAAAAGCGGTGATGGCGCCGGTGGCTTTGATGGATACGGTAAGTCCGACTAATATTCCCAAAACAAAATAATTGAGCAAAGTTTTTCTGGACGGTTTTTGGACCAAATAAACGAAATAAAGAATTGCCAAAAGGATGAAAAACAAATGACTGCCTTCCAGCATAGCGGCGCGGGAGTGGGTGATTAGGGCGTTTTCAAAAATATAAAGGGAAGAAAAAAGAAGGGAAGTGTGGGGATTTTTGGAAATAAAATAAAGTATGTAGAAAAAGACTATGGCCGAAAGCCATGCGAACAAAGCGGAGAAAAATCTCATGCCGGCGAAAGAATAGCCGGCGGGAAAATCTTTGATGTAATCCGTTTGGGTGAATTTATGCAGTTCGCTTTTAGCGATATTATCGTTTGGGTGAATCAGATATTCGCCAAGCGCGACAAATAATTTCCCAAGTGGCGGGTGCGCTTCCATAAACATCACTCCCGTCAGATATTTCTGGGCGGAGGCGATGTGATAATTTTCGTCCCAGAAAACCGACGGCGGATAATCGTAATTTTTGAAATAGGTGAAATAAGAAACGGCCAGGACGATAACGCTGTAAAAAATAAGAATGTTTCTTCTTTTGGAAAAAAAATGTTTAATGAAATTCATAATTGCAAATTTTATAAAAACTAATCAAAGTTTATTTTTTGTCTTACTATGTATGAAGGCCTGTTTTGCGTTTCAGTATAAATTCTTCCGATATACTCTCCAATCATGCCTAAAACGATCAACTGAAATCCTCCAAGAAAAAAAATTGCCACAACTACGGTAGTCCACCCTTGAACCGTAGTTTCCGCGTGATACATTTTTTGATATATGGCATATATTCCCCAAATAAAACCTATAAAAGCGCTAAATGTTCCCAAATATGTAGCCACCTTAAGGGGAAAATAAGAAAATGAAGTTATACCGTCATAAGCGAATTTTACCATTTTCTTTAAAGGATAGCTGGTATTTCCTCTTTTTCTTTCCGCCCTGTCAAATAATATTACTCCCTTTTTAAAACCAACCCAAGAAGTCAATCCTCGCATAAAACGAGAGTGTTCTCTAAGCCCTTTTAAGGCATCAACCACTTTTTTATCAAGCAGGCAAAAATCGCCGGTATCTTCGGTAATGTCTATATTGGCGATTTTTTTTATTATTCTGTAGAAAGCGTAAGCGGTCGCTTTTTTAAACAAACTGTCTTTTCTTGTCTTTCTTTTGGCGTAAACCACTTCGTATCCGTCTTTCCATTTTTTGACAAGTTCGGGTATCGTTTCGGGAGTGTCTTGCAAATCTCCGTCCATTATCACAACGGCTTCGCCTTGGCTGTTTTCCATACCGGCGGTTATGGCGGTTTGATGGCCAAAATTTCTGGAAAAATCAATAATTTTGACATTCTTATCTTTATCGGCGAGTTCCAATATTTTTTCAAGCGTTCTGTCTCGGCTTCCGTCATTTACGAAGATAATCTCATGCGAGCCGATTTTTTCAAGCGTTTTTTTAGATCTTTCGTATAGCTCGCGGATATTTTCTTCCTCGTTGAATATTGGCACGACAAGCGATATAAGCGGGTTCATATTAAAAATATGTTATTATAATATAAGTAGTATAAGATTTTTGCGTATTATTACAAACGAATATAAAAATGTTTACAACTGTTTTTATCTTGATTGTTTTGCTTTGTTCTTTTGCTGTTTATTTTCTTTTGAAGCGCGTCCTTAAAATTAAAAAAAGAGACAATGCCGTCTTTGCCCTCATTATGGTTATTTTTGCGGTTGCCATCAGATATTATTTATTTGATTTTCAATCCGGAGATTATGGCAGTTTCCTTAAGGGGTGGTATGAATTAATAAAAACAAACGGGGGGTATAAAGCGCTGAGTCGTAACTTTAGCGATTACAATCCTCCATATCTCTATTTGCTTACGCTGTTTTCTTATCTGCCTATGGGAAGTTTGTATGCCGTAAAAATAATATCAGTATCTTTTGATTTCGTCGCCGCTTTTTTTGCATTTAAATTGGTTGAGAGAAAATACAAAAATGAAACGGTGTCCGTTTTTTCTTTTTCCGCTGTTTTGTTCGCTCCAACAATTATCCTTAACGGTTCATATTGGGGGCAGTGCGACATAATTTATTCCGCTTTTCTCCTAGCTTCTATATATTTTTTGTCAAAAGGAAAAGACGCTCTTTCTTTTATAATGTATGGGATTTCCATATCGTTTAAACTTCAAGCTGTTTTTCTTTTCCCGATATATATTATTTTTTTCTTAAAAAAGAGATTGCGTTTAGCTGGTTTTTTTATAATTCCCGCGGTTTTCTTTTTGTCCGTTATTCCGAGTGTTATTATAGGAAGGCCGTGGACGGATGCATTTTCAATATATTTTTTTCAGGCAAAAAATTATTCCTCGCTTGCGCTTAACGCGCCTACGATTTACCAATGGTTTCCTCAAGGCGACTTCTTAACTTTTTCCCGTATTGGCATTTTATTTTCCGCCGCCGCGGTTTGCGCTTTTATTTTTATTGTTTACAAGAAAAGGGATGCAATAAGCGGCGATCATATTATTAAGATTTCTTTGGCTCTACTTTCCGCCGTGCCGTTTTTATTGCCGAGGATGCATGAGAGATATTTTTTCCCGGCTGATATTTTTTCCATAGTTTACGCTTTTTATTTTCCGCGATATTTCTTCATTCCCATAGGTATGCAACTTATTTCTTTCTTTAGTTACGGGCCGTTCCTTTTTGGCAGTTCGCCCAATTTCGAAATTCTATCGTTCGGAATGTTCGCAATAATTTTAGTGGTTTTGGCGGACTTATTTTTGGATCTTTACCATCAAAAGCGCGATGTTATAATATAACCAATGCCATTTTTCAGCAAAACCCCAAGAAAAAAAGTCGTTGCCATTATAGACATCACCAGTTCGTCCGTGGGCGGAGCACTGGTAGAAAGCAATGAAGGCTGTCCCATTACTATTTTGGCCGCGCCGAAATCGCCGGTTAATTTTCTTTTTGACGTCAATCTTGAGGCTTCCTTGAGGGGTACCGCGGATTCGCTCCGCCTTACGGCGAAAAAATTAAAAAATCTTTATTCCGGCAAAATAGACGAGGTTTTGTGCGTCTTTTCTTCCCCATGGTTCGCTTCCAAGATAAAAATAATAACTGCGGAGAAAGAAAAACCGTTTGAAATTAAAAACGATTTTTTCAACCGGCTCATTGCGGAAGAGGAAAAAAGCTTCACCTCGCCCGGGACAATTTGCATAGAACGGGAGGTCATAAAGACCGAATTAAACGGGTATTGCGTCAAAAATCCGGTTGGAAAAACCGCTCGCTCGGTCAAATCGCACATCTATTTGAGCGCGGGAGTGGAAAAAATAATGAAACTGGCGGAAGAAGAGATTGGAAAAATTTTTATCCACACCCCTTTGAAATTCGCAACCTCGTCCCTCGTGGCGTTTAAAGTTTTAAATGATATAATAAGCAACAGAGAAGGATTTTTGATAATAGACATCGGAGGAGAGACCACGGAAATCAATCTTATCCGCGACAATGTTTTGGAGATGTCCGCTTCTTTTCCCAAAGGAACCAATCTTTTGTTCAGGAAAGCGGCCGCCAGTCTCAACACTTTCCTTAAAGAAGCGTCTTCAATAGTCAAGGCTTATTCCAGGGGGCACAGAACATTGGAAAGTTCGGACAAAATAGCCGCGGTGATAAAAGATTCAATCGGGGAGTGGCGCGATTATTTGAAAAACTCGCTGGCCGCCATGGCGAGAGGCGCGCTTCTTCCCCAAAATGTTTTCGTGATCGGCGACGATCCGGTTTGCAAATTTTTTTCTTCTTGCCTTGAGAACGAGGATTTTTCGGAATTTACGATTTTAAGAAAGCCTTTTGCCGCACAGAAGATAAATCCCGAATGGCTCACGCGTTACTTTAATCAAGCCGGTTCAATGACCCAGTCGGCTCAAAACCTTAAAAAATGCGAGACGGGAGATTATCAGCATAAAGACATAATGCTTATGATGGAAGCCGTTTACGCCGATAAATTTTTAGATTTTAATTTTTAGATTAAAACATATGCCCAGAAAAATAATAAAAGACATTTTTTTAAGAGACAAGACAGAAAGACCTCTTGTTGAAGAATTGGAAATGGAAAAAACAAAAAAAAGCCGGTTTATTTTCAAGCTTATAATATCTTTTCTGATTTTAATTTTATTGGGCGCTTTCGGTTATGTGGCGTTAAACAGAGTTTCCACGGCCGCCATCAATATTTCTCCATATAAAGAAACATTGGCGATTGATTCAAGACTTAGGGCGCGCGCCAATGCGGCCGCCGACGGTTTGCCGTTTGAAATCGCGCAATTAAGCGCGGAGGAAAGCGGTCTTGTTACCGCCACGGGGATTTCCTCCGGCGGGCAAAAGGCGAGCGGCAAGATAACAGTTTACAACAATTACGGCAGCGCTCCTCAAAAACTCATAGCTAACACCAGATTCCAAACAAGCGACGGAAAGGTTTACAGAATCAAAGGAGCCATTTCGGTGCCGGGCATGGGGGTGTTGGAAGCGACAGTTTACGCCGACCAAGCGGGTGAAGAATACAATATCGGGCCGTCTGACTTCACTCTCCCCGGCCTCAAAGGAGGACCGCGCTTTGAAAAAGTGTTCGCCAAGTCCAAAACGACAATGTCCGGCGGAGCCAGTGGAAACGCCAGAGTGGTCAAAAAAGAGGACATTGACAGCATCAGAACGGCGGTCAATGAAAAATTAAAAAATCGTTTGACGGAAACGCTTTCCAAGCAAAAACCGGAAGGCTATGTTCTTTTTTCCGGCGCGGTAAAAATTGAATACATAGAAAATACGGACAATCCGAAGGTTGGCGATTCGGCCAGCCGGTCAATGGCGTTTAAAACGAAAGGCTCGGCCACCGGTTATTTGTTCAAAAAGGACGCCTTGTCCAAAGCGCTGGCGGACGACAATTCCGGAAACTTGAAAAAAGCTCCGAAAAACGAGCCGGTTGCGGTGGACAATGTTGAGTCTCTTGATTTCAGTTTAATCTCCGCCGATTCTAATAATAAAGAAATAACCGTCCGGCTTAAAGGCAACGCCGATTTCGTCTGGACGGTGGACATGGCCAAACTCCTTGAAGAAATAATAAATTACAAAGGGGAAGATTACACCTCCGTTTTTCAGAATTATCCCGCCATTGAAAAAGCGGCCATCGTCCAAAGCCCCAAATGGTGGCCAAGATTTCCCAAAGATAAAAGCAAGATAAAAATAAATATTGAAACGGGCAAGGCGACGACGACTTCAAGTCAACGATAAAAATAAACAAAAGATTTTTTATCTGAAATATTATTTCTCGTAAAGTTATCACTTTTTCTGCTATCGCCTAAAAAGTGATAACAAACTATCAAACATTGGTAAATATCAAGGTTCAATATTTATGTTTGCAACTATCACACATAATTGCGATAGGGAAAATAGGTGATACCTCAACACTTTCAAGTATCTCCGGCTCTTTTTTTGCGATTTTACAATTTATATCTTTTCAGATATAATCAAACAATATGAATAAGGAAATAAAAGAAAAAATAAATAATCAATTTTCTTTTTTAAGAGATAAGTACCATGTTAGAAAGATGGGTGTTTTCGGGTCTTTCGCTAGAGGTGAAGAAAAGAAAGGAAGCGATATAGATATATTGGTGGAATTTAATGTTCCTGTCGGTTTTTTTGATTTCATAAAACTGGAAAATTTTTTGAGCAAAGTTTTACGCAGAAAAGTTGATTTGGTTTCAAAAAAAGCTTTAAAATCAACGATAAAAAAAGATATTCTTAAAGAAGTGCAATATGTCTAAAAGAGGAATAAAACTTTATCTTGAAGATATTAAGGATTCTATTCGAAAAATAGAAAAATACACGCTTGGCGTTGGTCTTGATAAATTTTCCAGAGACGAAAAGCTGGTTGATGCGGTTGTGAGAAATCTTTCAATCATCGGTGAAGCGGTCATAAATATACCCAAAGAAATCAAAGGCAAAAATCCCGATGTGGCATGGAAAGAAATTAAAGGAATGAGAAATAAAGTTATTCATGAATATTTCGGCATTGATGAGGAGATTTTATGGAAGACAGTTCAAGAAGATCTGCCAGTCTTTAAAAAACAGATAGCTAAACTTTTGACGAGTGTTTAAATTTCCGAAAAAATTTTATAATTATTTGACAGTATTTTTGTTTCTGCTAGTATAAACGCATAACTTTGATGGCAGACATGTCCGACAAAATTTCTATTGGACTCGTGACAGAGGCTTTGCCTAATGCGACTTTTCGCGTTCGCATGGACGATGCGAGCGAAATAATCGCTTATTTATCTGGCAAAATGAGGCTGAATAGGATTAAAGTTTTGGTCGGAGACAAGGTCAAAGTGGAGATGAGCGAATACGGCAAAACCAAAGGACGGATTGTTCACAGAATGTAAGAGCCAAACGGTTTAAAAAAATGAGAGTAAAGACTTCAATAAAAACAATGTGCAAAGACTGCAAACTCGTCAAAAGAAAAGGGAGGCTTTATAATATTTGCAAAAAAACGCCCAAGCACAAACAAAGGCAAGGATAAAAATAATTTATGAGAATAGCGGGAACAAACATACCGGATAATAAAAGATTGGAAATAGCCTTAGGTTATTTATACGGCATCGGCGATTCTTTGGCCAGAGACATTTTGACCAAGGCTAAAATTTCTTTTGACAAGAAAGCCAAAGATTTGAGTGAGAGTGAGCAAAACGCCATCCGAGATTTGGTGGGAAAACATAAAATTGAAGGAGATTTGCGCCGGGAAATAGCGGCCAACATCAAGAGACTGAAAGAAATAAAAACTTACCGAGGAACCAGACATAGCAAGAGATTGCCGTCCAGAGGCCAAAGGACAAAAACCAATTCCAGAACATTGAGAGGAAATGTCCGCATCACGATGGGCAGCGGAAGAAAGAAAGCGGAGAAAACATAAAAATATGGGCAAAAAAAGAATTACAGAAGAAAAAAAAGAAGAAAAGGCGGGCGCGGTCAAACCCGCCTCTCCCGCCTCTTTGGCGGGCAAGTCGGCGGGCAAGTCCTCAAAGGTCAAGGTGTCAAACGGGACATTGTATATCCGTTCAACTTACAACAACACGCTTATGACGCTGACCGACAAAAGCGGCAACGCCCTGTTCGCTTCAAGCAGCGGGGCTTTGGGCTTCAAGGGAGCCAAAAAAGGAACGCCGTTCGCTTCGGCCAAAATCGCGGAATTTTTGGCGGATAAAGCCATAAACGCCGGAATCAAAGAAGTGGATGTGGTGATAAAAGGAGTCGGAGCCGGAAGAGAATCGGGTATAAGAACATTGGCCGCAAAAGGGATAGAAATAAGCGCGATTAAGGATGTGACGCCGATACCGCATAACGGACCCAAGCCGAAAAAACCGAGAAGAGTATAATAAAAATTATGATGCAAGATAAATGCAAAAAATGCAGAAGGGCCGGGGAAAAACTTTTTCTAAAAGGAGAGAGGTGTTTTGGCCCCAAATGCGCCATAACCAGAAAGCCCTACGTCCCCGGACCGGCCACGAAATCCGGCAAAACAAGGAGGGCTTCTTCCACCGAATACGGCGTTAAGCTTAGGGAAAAACAGAAAATAAAATTCAGCTACGGATTAAGGACGAGGCAGTTTGACAATTACGCCCAAGAAGCGGAAAGCAAAGCCGGAGGAGGCAATGTTAAGGCCGCGCTTTACAGTTTCCTTGAATCGCGGCTGGACAATGTCGTTTTCAGGATGGGTTTGGCCGACTCTAGATCGGTCGCCAGGCAGATTGTGACTCACGGACATGTGATGGTTGACGGCCGAAGAGTGGATATTCCGTCATACAGAGTTTCTATTGGAAACAAAATAACCGTCCGGCCGCAATCGTCCGTCAAGGCGATTTTCAAAGACATTGACGAGAAAATGAAAAAGCGCGGCGCGCCTGTCTGGCTGAAATTGGACAAAGCCAAAAAAGAAGGGGAAATTATAGGAATGCCGGCCGCCGCCAGCGCCTAATTTTAATTATTGGATTTTAATAAAAATATGGACTACAAAATAGGACTGCCGTCAAAACCAAAAAAAGTGTTTGAAGAAGGAAACAGCGGAGTTTATGAAATCAGCGGGCTTTACGCCGGCTACGGGCATACTCTCGGCAACTCTTTAAGGAGAATAATATTGTCCTCCATACCGGGGGCGGGCATAACTTCGGTAAAAATTGAAGGAGTTCCCCACGAGTTTTCCAAAATAAACGGCATAAAGGAAGATGTCATAACTATTCTTTTGAATTTGAAAAAAGTGAGATTTAAAATAAACACTGACGAGCCCCAAACGGCAAAAATTTCCGCCAGCGGAATCACAAATGTGACCGCAAAGGACATTGATATTCCTTCTCAATTGGAAATAATGAACAAAAAAGAACACATCGCCACCCTGACTTCAAAGGAAGCGAAGCTTAATATTGAATTTACCGTGGAAAAAGGACTGGGGT
>Ga0209211_10003208_pt1 | contig 26993 bp, 31 predicted proteins | sample RifGroA2_FD_183992 | JGI IMG/M metagenome (GOLD analysis project Ga0209211, IMG submission 183992) | Groundwater microbial communities from Rifle, Colorado, USA - Groundwater A2 (SPAdes) (version 2) | ecosystem: Environmental > Aquatic > Deep subsurface > Groundwater | place: Rifle, Colorado...
ATTTGAAAGGATGATTAAGCCTGATAAATCGTATTGTCTTTATTGACGCTTCTGCGGTTCTTATAGTAATAAGGTGACTTAGGAGCAATCAAATAACCTAGAAGAATTCCAGCAATCAATCCACCCATGTGACCCGGGATACTGATGGTTGGAAGTAGAAAGGTGATCACGACGTTAATGATGATTAGCTGTCTGATAGTTCTGGTGGCGTGATCGCTGAACCACTCTTTTCTCAGGAATGTCAAGACTAATAAACCACCCATTACACCGAAGATTGCTCCGCTGGCTCCGATGGTGACAGATAATTCTTCAGCAAAGAATAAGACGAATAAACTTGAGATGATTCCAGAGATCATATAGATTAAAAGATATTTTTTAGGTCCGACAAGGCGTTCCATATAGGCTCCGATATAGTAGAGAACGAAGGAATTACTGAGTAAATGAATGAACCCACCATGTAGAAACATGGCAATGACGATTCTGTAGTACTCATTCCGTTCAAAAACGAGAATCGGTTTCAATGCGCCAAATCTAACCAAATTATCAGTATCAAAGCCTCCGGTGACAATCAAGAGAACAGCCATCACCAAGTTAATCACTAAAATGATGGTAGTTACCGGATGAAATTTGTAATATTCTTTAAATTTATTTTTATGTTGAGATTGCATATGTTCAACTCCTGACTGTATCTATTATAACCTGATTTTATCTATCCTTCAAATCAATTGAAATCACTCAAAAAATCACATAATTTAGCAATTCTCACAAACCTCTGTCTATCATGAATACTCATAATCTATCATGCCAGACAAACTGAAATGATTTCATTTCAGTTTATTTTGAAAATATTATGAAAAAACGATGAAACCTATTTTCATCATAAACAAGTTATAAACAATGAAAAAAAACATGCAAAATGAATTTATTTTCGTGCGTTGTTGTGATACAATGAATTCACAAAGATAAGAGGTGGATAAGATGTATGTAGTTAAAAGAAATGGAACAAAAGAACCGTTCGATCTTAACAAAATCGCTATCGCGATGCACAAGGCCTATTTAGGGGTAGGAATTGAGCTTTCGGTAGAAGAATGTTTGAAACAAGCTTTAAAAATCACGAAAGGTTATCCAAAGGACCAGGAAGTCAACATTGAAAAGATTCAAGATGATGTTGAACTGTTCTTGATGGAATCTAAACAATATGAAGCTGCTAAAGCTTTTATTAAGTATCGTGAACGTCAAAGAAATGAACGTGATCATCCTTGGGCTGATAATGACGATCGTCAAAATCTGATTATGAGCAAGTATTTAATGAAGGGTGAAACTAAAAAAGACTTTATCAAGCGTATTGCTTTTGGTAAATCTGCTCTAGAAAAGATCTTTAGAAAAAAGGAAGCTATATTTGGTGGTAGAAACCTTTATGCGATCGGAAGAGACGGAAATATCACAGGAAGCAATTGCTATGTAACAGAAGATCCACAAGATAACCTAGAAAGCATCTACCGTGTAGACTATCAAATCGCCCGTACCTACAGTTATGGTGGCGGTCAGGGTATGAACCTGTCCAAGATACGTCCAAAGGGTGCCAAGGTCAATAACAGCAGCAATACGACACCTGGTGTCATGGTGTTCGCTGAAAAGTATTCCCATACGACATTAAATACACAACAGGATCAAAGACGTGGTGCTTTGATGCTTGTTATGAATATTGATCATCCTGATATCATCGATTTCATCACAACCAAGCTTGATTTGAATAAAATCAACGGAGCGAATATCTCTATCGCATTGACAGATGACTTCATGAAGGCTGTTGAAACAGATTCAAAATGGACGATGAAGTTTGAAACTCCGTATGAACTGATTGAAAAAACTGTTGGTGCAAGAGATCTTTTAGGTCTGATTGGCTATGCTGCGCATACCATGGGCGACCCAGGAGTCATTTTCATCAACCATATGAATGATTACCATTTCTTAAGTGAATATCCTGAAGTCAAATTTACCGCGACCAACCCATGCGGCGAACAGCCGCTCATGGCGCATGGTTCCTGTAATCTTGGTTCAATCAACTTGAATGCATTTGTCAAGAATCCTTTTACGGATAAAGCTGAATACGACTGGGAAAGATTTGACCATGTCGTTTCTGAAATGATTGCTGCGCTTGATGATTTGCTCACGATGCTAGGTGATCGTCATGCCCTGAAGGAACAAAGAGAACACGTGAAAGACTACCGTGAAATCGGTCTTGGCGTCATGGGTCTCGCTGATCTTGCATTGAGCTTGAAATTACCTTATGGAAGTCCTGAATTCTTAGTATTCCTTGATGAAATGATGAGAAAGATGATCAATTCAGCAACGAAGGCGACAGCATTGCGTGCGAAGGAATTAGGAGTATTTCCTAAGTTTGACTATGAAAAGATTTCTAAATCAAGCTTCTATAAATTCGCTATTGATCCAGAAGTGGATCAATTGGTTAAACAATATGGCATGAGAAACTCAAGATTGTTATCGATTGCTCCTACGGGATCCATCAGTAATATTCTAGGGGTGAGCGGTGGTGTTGAACCATTCTTCCAGATTAACTATACGAGAAGAATCGTCAGCATGTTTGATGAAGAAAAAACAATCACCATCTGGGAAAAGACTCCAGTCGCACTTGCTGAAGCAATGGGCGTACTACCGGAACAACTACCAGAATGGGCGCTCATCACCTCCCAAAATATTGATTTCATGGCAAGAGCGAATGTTCAATCCACCATTCAAAAATATGTGGATACTGCAATCAGCTCCACATTCAATATTCCAAATAGCGCAACCGTTGAAGATGTTATGAATATCTACAAGACCGCTTGGGCGAAGGGTTTGAAGGGTGCGACAGTATTTAGAGACCGTTGTGCGAAAATAGGTATTTTAGCAGGCGTGAACGAAGACACGAAGGATTTAAATCCAGCGACACCTCCAAGCATGCATATCGAAGAAAAATGGATCAATAAGATTACGAGAAAAATGGATGAGTATATCACCCATATCACCGTAAGCAGCACAGGATATACACCTGAGAAGATTGAAAAGGAACTTTGCCCTCTATGCGGCGGCGTTCTGATCAAGAAACAAGGATGCATCCAATGCAGTGATCCATCCTGTGTTTATGAAAAGTGTGCGATTTAGTTTGATTAAAAAGACTTAAAAGGAAGAGTCATTTCTTCCTTTTTTTGTTAATTTGGTGGTATGATAGTTATAGATGAAACGGATGTGAACCCATGGGAAAATATGAATCACCCAAATATGAATTAATCATGAACAATGCAAATTTCGAGCTTAGAAAATATGCTCCATTTTATACGACCTCGGTCATAGAAAAGAATTTAAAAGGATATTCCGGATTCGGTCTCCTATTCGGATATATCAGCGGTGAAAACGAGAAGCGTGAAAAGATGAATATGACCGTGCCGGTGATCAATCAATTCGATAAAGATCAAATAACGATGGAGTTTGTCATCCCATCAAGTGTAGCACTTTCTCAGATTCCAGATCCGATCAACTCCAATATCAAGATCAAGCACTATCCTGAAATGACAACCGCTGTGATCTGTTTCAGCGGGAATACTGGTCCAAGAAGAGTTGAACAGATGAAAAATCAGCTTTCAGACTGGATTGAGTTAATGCACTTTGAAATCATTGGAAATTACCGTCTTGCAAGATACAATCCACCGTTCTCCCTTCCATTCTTAAGAAAAAATGAAATTTTAGTAGAGGTCAAGGCATAACTGATGACAGAACAACAAAAGCACAGCGAAGGCACCATTCAAGCAATTAAGTTTTTAATCTTTTCCATATCTGCAGGAGTTATTCAGGCATTATCATTTACCTTCATCTTTGAAGTAATCAAGTTAGAATATTGGCCTTCCTATCTGATTTCTTTGACTTTATCGGTGTTATGGAATTTTACCCTGAACAGAAAATTTACGTTCAAGTCTGCGAACAACGTCCCACTCGCCATGTTCAAAGTTTTCTTATATTATCTCGCGTTTACTCCTCTATCCACCTGGTGGGGAGATGCTTTAACCAATATTGGCTGGAATGAATATCTTGTTTTATTTGGAACGATGGTCATCAATTTGATTACAGAGTTCTTATTTACCAAGTACGTTGTCTATAAAGGCAGCATCAATACAGCAGTCACTGAAAATAGATAGTAAAAAATAAATCCCGATGAGGGATTTATTTTTTCATTGAATTCCAAAATAGATCAAGAGATGGTTTCAATTTTTTAGGATGGTTGATGATTTCATGTTTTTTCCATTCTTGAGGGAAAAGCGATTGATAAAGAGGGGTATCAAAACGATCATCAATCAAGATGGCGATGCCGTAATCGGTATCTGTTCTGATTACTCGTCCAACAGCCTGGATGACTTTATTCATACCGGGATAGGTATAGGCGTAATCAAATCCTTTTTCGAATTGCTCTTGGTAATAGTCCTTGAGCTGGTTATTTGGTTCATTGATCATTGGAAGACCGACACCGACGATGATGACGCCGTTTAACATGTCTCCGATATAGTCGATGCCTTCAGCAAACATGCCACCCATCACGAAAAGTGCGAGTTGGGAGCGGTTTGATTCATTTCTGAAACGTTCGATGATGGTATCTCTCAAATAGGAATCCATTTCTTTTTCTTGGATGATCAGATCAGCAGGGATGTCTTTAGGAAGTTCAGCAAGTATTTGATTTAGGTATTGATAGGAAGGGAAGAAGACGATATAGTTTCCTTTCTTCGATGAAAGGACAGTTGAAATCGTATCGACAACTGCTTGAATCGATGCAGTTCTTCTATGATATCTTGTAGAAATCTGATTCATGACAATCACCTTTAAGTGATCGGGATTGAATGGTGATTTGATCTTGAGCGTTTCACCCTTCTTTTGAGTTAAAAGCGTCTGATAATAATCGATTGGATAGAGCGTCGCTGAAAAGAAGACTGAGCCATAAGCTTTATTTTTAACCGTATCCAAAATAAACGCACTCGCATCCAAACATTGGATGGTGAGTTCTATATCTTCATTTTTCTTCTCGACATTGGTCAAGTAGGTATCATCATAGAATTCAGAGATACGAACAAATCCCAATACAGACAAATAAGATTCAATGATATCCGTCTTTTTTGCATATTTGGGGTTTTCCTTCAATGAATTATCAATTTTCTTCAAGAGATTTCTCAAGGATTCTAAAAAGTCATGATTTGGATTCTTGAAGGAGATGAATGGAGAAACAGATAACTGTTCCTCGTAAGAATCAAAGATATCAATGACTTTATTGACTGCATTTCTGATGGTTGGCTTCAACTTGGACCCCAATCTTCTGAGTGTAATCAATTCAGATTTGAGAAGTGTCGATGAATACATGTCTCTGGATCTGCTGACCAAGTTATGGGCTTCATCGACAAGGAGTAAAGGTTTATAATTGTTTTCATCGAAATAACGGATCAAATGCGTCCTAGGATCAAAGACATAATTATAATCTGCGACAATAACATCCACATAGTAAGAAACATTCAAACTGAACTCAAATGGACAGATCGTATGTTTTTTCGCATAACGTTCGATGACATCCCGTCTCATCAGTTTCTCATGTTCGAAAATATCTTTGGTCGCTCCATGGAGGCGATCAAAGAAGCCTTTCGCGTAGATGCACTTTTCAGGATCGCATTCTCTCTTATCGAGGAAGCAGATCGTATCCTTTGAGGTGATTTCTAAAGTTTTAGTTTCAAGGCCTCCTTCATGAAGCATATCCATGGAATCTAAGGCGACTTGTTTCCCGACTGTTTTAGCCGTTAAGTAAAAGATTTTTTGAGTATTCTCATGAAGAGCCTTGAGGGATGCGAAAAGGCTCGCCATCGTTTTACCGATGCCGGTTGGAGCGATGGAATAGAGAATATCATCTTCCATCATCGTTTGATAAACTGCAGCCATCATTTCACGCTGACCCCTCCGGTAGGTATCGAATGGGAAGACCATCTGATGAAGTGTTTCCATCTTTTTCATTTCGTGGAGGATGAGAACTTTCATCCACTCCATATAGTTTTCCATGGATTCCATGAAAAACGCATGTAAATCTTCGAGTTCAAAGTATTGATCGAAATGTCGTGTCTGATAATCTCCAAGCTGTATATAAGTAATTCTCGCAAAAATATCATTGAGTTCATGATTTTTCATATACATATAGGCATACATCTTGAGTTGAGCAAGGTGTTCTTTGTTATAGCTGAAGGATTCATCAAAGATATTGGTTCTGGTGGATTTGATTTCTTCTATGACTTTTTCACCGTCGATTGTTAAAAGACCATCCATTCTTCCGGATAGCAATACTGGATATTCAAGCCCTTCATGAAGATAAGAGATTTGAATCTCCGCTTCATCTGTGGATTGGTATTTACTTTGAAGATACTGGTGCGCCTTGGTGCCTTCAATCAAAGAGACGTTTTGGAACGTCTCACTGCTTAAGTCACCGCTCGCGTATAAGAAGGATACGAGCTCTCCGACACCGACTTTGATGGGATTCATATTGACCTGATTTCTACTGCTTGTATACCCTTTATTATACCCTTTTTTAGTGGTATAATAAAGCCAACGAGGTGATTAAAACATGAAATTCATAGTTACGAAAAAAGCGCCTAGCGCAGTTGGACCTTATAGCCAAGGCGTACTGGTTAAGGATACTTTATATGTTTCAGGACAAATCCCATTTGTTCCTGAAACGATGACACTCGTTTCTGATGACATCAGAAAACAAACGAAACAATCCTTAACGAATATCTTAGCGATTGTTGAAGAAGCAGGACTTAAAAAAACAGATATTGTCAAATGCAACGTCTATATGACCAATCTATCGGATTTTGGTGCGATGAATGAAGTTTACGCAGAGTTCTTTGGGGATCATAAACCCGCGAGAGCTGCAGTTGAAGTGAGAAGACTTCCAAAGGATGTTCAAATCGAGATTGAAGCAATCGCATATAAATCTTAATATCATACTATTTTTTTGGAGGTGTCGCGCATGTGTGGACGTTTCACCATCAGCATCAGTGAAGATGAGCTGAGAAATTATCTGAAGGAGTCTTTTGACATTGAAGATACCAAATCTGGTTTTGAACTTCCAAGATACAATGTCGCTCCTGGTCAAGGTATTATTTCAATCATCAATGATGGAAATAAAAATAGAGTAGGTTTATTCAAGTGGGGGCTTGTTCCTTCATTTGCAAAGGATGAAAAGATTGGAAACAATCTGATCAATGCCAAATCAGAGACACTCACAGAAAAACCTTCGTTCAAGCCTTCTTTAGAGAGCAAAAGATGCATCATTCTCGCGAATGGTTTTTATGAATGGAGAAAAGAAGAAAAGGGTAAAACACCGATGCATATCTTCATGTCTGATCATTCTATTTTCCCAATGGCTGGTCTATGGAGTACTTACGTAAAAGAAGATGGTTCAAAGCTTCATACAGCGACCATCATCACCACCAATGCAAACCAGCTCGTGAAAAGCATTCATGACCGAATGCCGGTCATCTTGACGGATGAAACCAAAAAAATCTGGTTGAATCCTAGAATTAAGGATTTTCCTACCCTTCAAAAGGTTTTAACACCCTATGACGCATCCAAGATGCAGGTATACAGGGTGTCTTCATTGGTGAATTCAGCAACCAATGAAAGTGCGGATTGCATCAAAGAGGTTTAATGATGGATTTACTTAAATACAAGAGAGATGCGGGGAATCACAAGTCATCATAATCACACTCCTTAAGCCGACAAGAATCATCTTCGGTATTTTCCTTTTGATGAAAAGCTTAACCCTTTCTATCAAGGATTTTGTCATCGTGTGTTTCTATCTTGTAATTAAAGGAGATTTCAAATGAGCCATTTACAGTGGTTTTTTTTGTAAATAGAATGCTATAATGAAATAAAAGCATGTTGGGGGCCTTTGTATGGTAGAAAAAGATGACTGGAGATTAAGAGGTCAAGAGGAGAATTTATTTAAAAAAAAGCTCTATCTTAGAACTTGGAAACAAGTAAAAGAAGATTGGGATCACGATCATTGTGATTTTTGTTGGGATAAGTTTTCAGAGTATCCCGAGGATATGCATGAGGGCTATACGACAGAAGATAATTATTCATGGATATGTCCTAAATGCGTCGAGGATTTTAAAGATATGTTTCAATGGATATTTGAAGACAAAAAAGACTAAATCTTTTAATGCTAAACGACAAATAACATAATGATACCAAAAATACTTGCGACTTAAATAGTGTCATAAAAAGGGGAAACCATGAGAGTCAGCGAAATCAAGAATAACTTGATGAATTATATACTAAAATTTAATGCTAGAAATGGAGCAAGAGATAGCAGTGGTTATCTAGAAGCTTACATTGGATTTGCAGATGATGTTCTATGGCTATACGGACACAAAGTACATATTGAGGATTACAGCAAATATATTGGGGTCAAAAAAATAATTGTTACTAGACTAAAACAGAATGTATTTGATGAAGTCATAGAATATTTCAAAAATGATATTGAAGAAATATTTTTATGGAAGGCTCCTCTTATTCATGATTTTTCAATATTGGAAAAGTTAGTCAATTTAAAATTTGTTGTTGGATTTTGGAATACAAAGGCAACTAAATTGTGGCAAATGAATAAAAACACAAAACTAGAAGGTATATCATTAGCTAGTTTTTCTAAAATTAATAATCTATTAGACTTTAGCAACTGTTCAATAAGAGAACTGGCATTTACTGGCAATCCTGCAACTCTACAAAAAGTTAAATTATACAATCTTGACACGTTGTTGACTATGCAAAACCTGATTTTTTTAGAGTTGTGGAGCGTAAAAATACCCGAACAAACATTTGAAGTATTATTAAAGTTAATCAATCTCAAAGAATTGTATCTCAATGCAAACGAATTTAAGACCGAGCAGTTTGCAATGCTATCCGTTAAATTAACTAACATTAATGTACATAATCTTGGACCATATTGGGAAAAAGGTGAGAATGTTATTATTTTAGGATCTAGGAAACCAATGTTGAATAAAAATAAAGACAAAGAAAAGATAGATAAATATGTTGAAGAGTTTGCATTATTACAACAAAAATACAAATAAAATAGAAAAATCGACTTGAATTCTACATTAACCTAAAAAGACTAGATATTTTTATTGAATAAAGGACTGAAAATCCTTATGTCAAACAAGAGGTGTGAAATGACAAAATGTATAAAAATTATTTTTGGAAAAACTTATGACAATCAAAATATGATGTTTACGATTTTGGAGTTTTTTAAAAATGAAGTCCAAACATACAGAATTGCATCAGGCGATTTAAGTGCATACTTCTATAGTAACAACGAATATACACCACTATTTGAAAAAGAAATTTTTCGTTTTGATGAACTTTTGGAAAAGCGAATGAAATTTTTCGTGATTCAGTTTGCAACTATTCTAGCTTTTCCATCGAATGAAACAATAGATATCTGGGAAGAAAATCAATTAATAAACAGCTCTTGTGTTTATGGAATTACTATCGTGGATGTAAATGAATATTACGTATTTTCGAGAAGTGAAAAAATAATATCGAGAATAGAAGCCTTATGTGATAGTTTATCTGATATAGAATATGAGGTTGGAGATTTGACAGGATTAAATATATTACAAGAACCTATCATGAAAGACTAGATTAGTCTTTTAGCATTGCATGAAACGACTGAAAATCCTTGTGTCAACTAGTGCTTGTCTAAGTGCTATTAATAATATATAACCAAATTGAAAATAATGTTTTGAGGGGTAAAATATGAAAAAAGCCATAATATGTTTACTGCTTATTTTTTTACTAACTGGTTGTGTTAAACAACGAACAGAGAATATTGTTGAAGATTTAAATGAAAACAGCAATTTTGAGTATGATTTGTTAATAGAAATTACAGACGATGTAAGAACTAGTATGGAAGATAAGTTTAGTAGTTGCCCTGGTTTTGGTGTATATACGCTATTTGATGAATCGATTGATATTGATGTTCAACAAGATCATATTCATAACCATTTAGATGAGTATGAAACAACGACTTATGATGTAACAGCTTATCCGGATTATTCTGATGGTAGAGAATATATAACGAGTATTTGGACGACCGATCCAGAAATTCATATTTATGATTTATATGTAGGCGATTCATATACAGAAGAAGAACTTAAAGAATATATGACTTCTTTAGGATTCAGTCTAACCAATAATTCAGAAAATATATTTATGTATAATAAAGAGCGATTAAATATGTCGATTTTCATTGAGAATAATGCAATCACAAAAATGTATGTAAGAGTGGATATTACTAATAGATGGGACATTCAGTATTAATTAATACAATGAATTTATAATAGTAGTAGGAAATGGTTGAAAATCTTTTGGTTTTTGTTTGTATTTTTTCAAGGAAATAAATAAGAGTTTAGGGAGGTAATTATTTTGAACCCATGGGAATGTAAAAAATGGAGAAAAATTTATGCAAGTAAAAAATTTAGGCATGGGATTGTTATCTTATCTGAAGATACAGTACCGCAGAACATAAGAGATGAATTTTCTCAATTCAATAAGTGGTTAATAAATCATTTTGACTTTCCTATTCAAATAAAAACAACGCTAATTAATTCTGAAATGGTACAAATGAATAATGGAGCATGGACATATGGCATATTCAAATATTATTCATCAAATAGATATCCGGTAATAAAAATGCCAGTTGCATCCGGTGAGATTAACTGGGATATTGAAGATATTCTAGGATCCTATGTACATGAACTTACCCATTATTTTCAGTGGTTAAATCAGTATGAGCAAACCGATCAAGAATCAGAGAGACAAGCCAATTATCATCGATATCGAAAAATAAGAAACTATTATAAAGATATCGGAAGAGATACAATAGTCTAACATTAAGACATGAAGTAGAAATTATTGATGAAGTGGATATATTACTTACAAATTCTAATTGCTAAATGTTGCATGAAACGACTGAAAATCCTTGTGTTAATATTAAGATAAAATTCAAAAAAATGGAGATATATTATGAAAAAAATGCTGATTTTATTGCTACTTATATTATTAACGGGATGTTCACAAAGTGGTGATGAGGAGTTATTATGGAATCATGACATGATTGATAGTATTGAGTTTAATAGGGAATATACACCATCAAACTATGAACTAAATGTTATTTATTATGTTTTATTGAACACACCAGAAATTAACACTCATAGAATGAAAGGTGAGTTTGAAAATACTGTATATATCAGTGCAGATGATGAGGGAACAGGTTGCAGAGAAGCTGTTTATAATGCTAATGGGGATTTGGTCACAAACTCATATAACAAAGGCAGTTACAATTACTATTGCTATAACGAATATCCAATTAAACATTTTAGTGCAGATATATTACCTTGGTTAATTTGGGGAAATTCAGAAGATGACTCTACAACATATGACGAAAGAATGTATCATTATATTTTGGACTTAGACTTTGGAATTCAGTCCTATATATTTTCTGAAGATTTTGATGACGATAATGTTATTAATTTTAAAGAACTTTCAACAGCGGAACAAATGACCTACAGGTTTTTGCACTATATGATTTTTAATACGGATTACTTGATAAAACTTGAAGATTCAAACTTAGTTCAATTTAGAAATGATAGTGAGTTCTACTATGATTACTTTGAGCAGATACAAAATATATTGGGACTATCATTTGTTAATGACTAGCTGCATTTTCGGTCTCCAGCACCGTTATATGAGTAAAAAAAGTGACATTTTTGTTTCTTATATCATGCAGTAAACGACTGAAAATCCTTGTAGCATATAAACATATTTTCAGATAAATTATTGGAAGCTACACTTACGATGTTATAATAATATTAAATAACGATTTGGGAGGGATTATGTATGTTTGAAAAAACGCAATTAGGAGTATTCGATTGGATTTTATTACATATTTTGATGGCTATTCCTTTAGTGAATATCGTAATTATCATTGTATTATTAGCCGGAGTAAACACGAATGAAACACTAAAAAATTACATATGGTCATTTATTGTAATGTTTGTTTTTGTTCTCATATTATGGTTTACTGTGTTTTCCGCATTATTGGGTCAATTTCTATAGTCTATTATTGCACGTAATTAACGCATATTATTAGCAGTAATCCATTAAGAACTCGTAAATAATTAATGCGAAAATTGTCGTTTTTTTGTCTTGAATAACTCCGATAAGTATTACGATGTTATGAATGGCCTACTATTTTTAGCCATCGGCAAATAATATAAGAAATAGATCAATTTCTAGAAATTCTATTCTTCTAAAGTATAAATTTAATATGCTATACTGCCTTTGTATTTTGGCTGAGTGTTTACAATGAATTTGGTGCACGATAAGACTGAAAATCCTTGTGTTAGGAGCTCAATATTACTACAGGTGAGGTGTGTACACATGAAAAAAAGAGAATTTGAAGACATACAAAAATCGAAAGAAGAATATAGGAAGTATACAACAAAGGCAATCGCATATGGCAGTATTTTAATTTTGCTATTTGGATTGATTTTTGCTTTGCTGATTCTATATACCATTAACAAAGAATCTATATCACAACTCAAATTGACTTATATTACTATCATTGGCATTGTAGATTTAATTCTTATATGTTTATTTTTATTATTGAAAGGCAAGGCAATTAACATTTGTTTGAAAAAAGCAAGTCAGTATTTTCAATATATGGCAATATCAATGACAAAACAGATTAAACATAAGTCATTTAGTAACCAGGAATTCATTACAAACCTAAATCTAAATATAGAAAAGATGAAATTTAACGTTACAAATAGTGATTTGAATAATGAGATTATTTTTACTGCGTATAAAAACACTTTATTAAAGTTAAAATCATATAATATTATCGTTCATACAATTGAAAACATAACCATAGATAAAATTGAGAATATTATTCGAACAGTTTTCAAAGAATCCATTCCGTATCCAAAAATTTCTATTACGTATATTTATTTCGTATCGAAAGTATTTGATGAAAATGTTATTGAATACCTGAATAGTTCCTACAAATTAAACGAGTTAGGTAATAAATATATTATCCCTATTGGAATCGATTTATTAACTGAAGACGTTTATTTCAAAAAAGTCACAATAATTTATAGATACATCATAAGAAATCAAATCAATTATACGATTTATCAATTGTTTAATGAACATGTAGAGTTTAATAACCGTTATTTAATATATATGATTTTTAGGTATCTTTTTTATATATCAATGTTATCAATACCTGTATATCTGATTGCTATAAAACACACATTTTCTATATTGAATTTAGTTACTATTGGAATCATCATATTCATCGGAGCGATTTTTGCAGGAATAAGTACTTGTGATTTGATGAAAATCAGATCCACTTCGAATAGAGACTCAAATATGAGTGAGGATAAAATTTAAAAAATAATTAACTGATCCAAACCAAGATTTTGATTTATAGTTTCATAGATACAAGGGGTTACTTGCATGAAACGACTACAAATTCTTATAGCTATTCAATATCTAAAGAATAATGCAATTGAATGAGGTGTTAAAAATGAGAATAAATAATTATGCAGTAAAACTTATATATAGAATTAACTACCAAAAATGCGATAAATTATCCGATTTAATTTCTTGGGAAGAAAGAGTAATCTGTGTAAATGCAAGTAGTTTTGATGATGCGTTTAGAAAAGCAGAAAAATTTGGTATTAAATATGAAACCGAATATGAAAACACTTTAGGTGAAACTGTAAAAGTTAGGTTAGCTTATACCCCAAATTGTTATCTTTCAAATTTAGTTGACATAGAACCCGGAACAGAAGTGTATTCATCTGGATTCTTTGATGCTACAGAAGATGAAATGAATAGATTACTTGATATAATGTGTAACAAAAAAAGTAATATTAATGCATGAAACAACTGATAATCCATGTGTTATTACGGAATCAAAAAATATCAGTTTATCTTAATTGGAGGAATAACTATGGAATGCCCATATTGTAAAAAAACAATGAAAAAAGGATCTATCCATTGTCACAATGGTTGGCTTCCAATGGTATGGAGATCTCAAGAAGATGAATCAACAAGAAAAATACAGTCGTGGTACAAGAATTTTACAGCGACAAAACTGGAAGATGTATATTATTGTTCTGACTGTGAAGTCATTTTAAAGAAAGTAACGATAGAGAAAAATTAATCATTACATGAAACGACTGAATAACCTTAGGTTGTGGTTGTTGTTTCCAAATATTTAAGATGAGTTAATTAGAAATACAGAAATGAATGAGGTAGCCAAATGATTGATAAAGAATTTCTTTGTAAAATTGAGGAAATAGCGGGATGTAGACCATTGCTTCAGAATGATTACATACCGTTTGGCATAGAAGAAACATGAAGAAAGCACTAATTATTATATCTTTAGTTTTAGTCATCATTTTACTTTTCTGTTTTCGAAGAGTGAGAATTGATGTTCCTGATACTGAGGTAACAATCTATAAAAACTATGCTCTAGGTGAAAGAAAGCCATACTTTGAAGAATATGAACCTATTATTCTCACTGATCAAGATGACATTGCTGAACTATTTTCTCATCTTAATTCCATGAGATATCATGACAGACTATTCCCCAGATATTCGGATATCATTGGGTATACATACATGATTGAGTGGGAACAAAATACCATTACAATTATTGGATATAAGTATTTTGCTTTTAGAGGTATCGAAGGAGATATAACGTTTGGAAGTTTTGAATTTCTTGATGATTATGATTGGATTATGGTGCCAAATAGTTGATAAATTAATACATGAATAACGTGTAGTAAATCGGTATAAGATATATCTGATGAACAGGACTGAAAATCCATATGTTTATAATTAGTATTTTGAACTTCACAAGTTTATGCAATATCAATTTTGAAAGGGGAGATGTTTATGAATTGGATTCTTTTGATTATGGGGATATTAGTTTTATTGTTATCATGGACAGGCATAATTGGTCAAGGCAAATTATTGGTTTATTTTGTTGGCGAAAAGAAGGCAAAAGTTATAAATTTAATTAGCGGGTTCATTTTTATTATTCTTTCCTTTCTCATTTGAGATAAATCATTATTTTTAGAGTTTTTAGGTCTGAAAATCCTATTATCGATGTAGTTCTTATGCAAATAGGTTTAAGGACGTTACGAAAAGTTATAAATGGAACAGCTATATAAATAAGGGGGAATTCTACATGAGCATAAAAAAAATATATTTTATTGGCTTGATTACTTCATTAACTATGTTTATTATTAGGCTATATTTCGTAATAGATGATTTGAGCGCTTGGGTTGTAGTGTGGCGGATTATTAAGACATTTTTCTTGGTACATTTTGTAGGTTTGTTAGGCTTTGGGATGATGAAACTTCAAAGAATTATTTTCCAAAGTTTTTTTGCTAATCTACGAATTATATCTATATGGATAGCTCTATTAATTTTGACAGGCTTTTGTCTATGGACGTATATTACTGAAATTAATAATAGCAGTCTTGATTTTTCACAAATCAACACTATATTCATGATGCTAGCAGGAGCATTAATTGAGAACATGTATGAAAAACAGAAACTGCATGATCAAAAAATAGAAGCAGAAACAGAAAACAGGTTGCCTGAAGATACTTACGAGAAAAAACTTCTTTCTGGGAAAAAGGTGTCATGAAGTATAGCTTATTTCAAGTCTCAAAATTCGTTATTATTAAGTGGTAACTATCGCACGAAGCGACTGAAAATCTTGTATCGGAAAGTTGACATTCTTTGTAGCAAACAAAAAAGTATTCAGCATAACAATAATAAGGTTTATTTAAAAAAGTTATAGTAAAACGACTATACACAGTGTATACTTATAAATAATAAATATAATGATTTGGAAGGAAGGTTTATGATGGAATATGTATTGACATTTGAAATAAACGCTAAGGAAAAATTCTTTGATTGGATTATTAGATCTTATCTTCATAGTCGTGTCAATTTATCGCTATATTTAGGACTAAAGATTCTTGCTATATACAATTTCGTATCGGGATTATGGTATTCACCACTTCTCATCGTATTGAATTTATTATTGTTTTTTTACTTTGACATTTACATAGTTTTAAGATATTTCAAAATTAAAAAAAGCATTGAGAATTATTACGGTAATGAGAAAACACAGATAATGTACTTGAAACAAGATTCAATAGAATTCGTATCGAAAAATCAGCATTTCACCCTACAATGGAAGGATATTTCACTTGTTAAAGAGACAAGATGGTATTTTTTCATTTACAATCACAACAAAATTTCATATGGTCATACATTTAAATGGTTTATGACAAAAGATGAATTAAGCACACTTAATAAGTATTATGAAGAACAAATTCAATTGGGGAGAAATATAACACTAAGAAATAAACGTAAATAAGCAATGTTTAGTGGATTTTATGATGCTGCACCAATAAATCATTTTTCACCAGAAAGATTATCTAGACTCATAGACTGAATTCGACAAAGACAACATTTTGATTAGCAGCATTTCAATGATATGCTTATATGTGTTTCTTTAAAACAACCAATGAAAAAGCTGATTGCATCAAGGAGGTTTAATCATGGATTTACTTAAATATAACAGAGATGCGTGGAATCACGAAGTTGAAATTAAAAATAAATGGACAGAACCTGTTGATCATGAAACCATCGAAGTATGTAAAAAAGGAATCATCCATCTGTATCTGACACCTTCGAAAACCGTACCGATGGAATGGTATGACGGAATCAAAGGAAAGAAGATACTTTGTTTAGCGAGCGGAGGTGGACAGCAGACACCGATGCTTTCAGCTGCCGGAGGCATTGTCACTGTTTTAGATAACAGCGATATGCAGTTGAATCAAGACAGATTGGTTGCAAAAAGAGAAGGGTTGAACATCACATTGGTTCAAGGAGACATGCGTGATTTGTCTTGTTTCAAGGATGAGTCTTTTGATTTAATCTTTCATCCGGTCTCCAATACATTTGTTGATGATGTGAATAAAGTATGGAAAGAAGCTTATCGTGTTTTGAGAAAAGGTGGAAGACTCTTATCCGGATTCAATAATCCGATTGTTTATATATTTGATTTAGATCTTGTTGATCGTACCGGTGACATGCGTGTCAGATATAAAATACCATATTCTGATTTGGAACAACTCCCTAAAGAAATCCTTGAAAAGAGGATGAAGGATAGGGAACCGATGGAGTTTGGACATCGTTTAGAAGATCAGATTGGCGGACAGATTAAAGCTGGGTTCTCCATTCATGGATTCTTCGAAGATAACTCAAATGGTGATTTTTTAGATCCTTATATTGATACATTCATCGCTACATTGGCGATTAAATAAAGCAAATGCGCTCAAACTTGAGCGCATTTATTTGTTTAGTGTGTCTTAGCGACTTTCGTTTTTTCAGCAGATTCTTTCACAGCTTTTGCAACTGCTTGATGAACACGCTTATCCAAAGGATTTGGAATGATGTTTTCTCTGGAAAGTTCAGCTTCTGGAATCATATTTGCAATTGCAGAAGATGCTGCTTTCAGCATATCCATCGTGATTTCTTTCGCATGCGCATCAAGCGTACCTCTGAATATACCAGGGAAAGCAAGTAAATTATTGATTTGATTCGGGAATTTTGAACTACCAGTTCCAATGATGAACGCTTCAGCTTCCATCGCTTCTTCACGGGTGATTTCAGGTTTAGGATTTGCGAGAGGAAAGACAATGGAGTGAAAGTTCATGGATCTGATCATGTCTTCTGTGACAATATTTGGAGCGGATACTCCAATAAAGACATCAGCATTCTTCATGGCATCCTTCAAGGTTCCTTTTTCTTTCCTTCTATTGGTCTTTTTAGCAAGCAATTGATGTTCAATGCTCTGTGTGTCATCACCCTCAGAAAGAATTCCTGACTTATCAACCAAGATGATATTTCTCGCACCAAGGGATAACAAAAAATGACAAATAGCGGTTCCTGCAGCACCGACACCATTGATGACTATTTTAACTTCATCTAGTTTTTTATGTACAACCTTTAACGCATTCGATAAAGCGGCACCGACAACGACCGCTGTGCCGTGCTGATCGTCATGAAAGATTGGAATGTCACATATCTTCTTTAAAGCATCCTCTATTTCAAAACAGCGAGGTGCTGAAATATCCTCTAAATTGATACCGCCAAAACTTCCAGCCAGAAGTGAAATGGTTTTGATCAGTTCAGCTGAATCTTGCGTCCTAATGCAAAGCGGAACGGCATCGATATCTCCAAATTCCTTAAATAGAAGCGCCTTTCCTTCCATGACAGGCATGCCTGCTTCAGGCCCGATATTTCCCAAACCTAAAACAGCGGAGCCATCTGTGATGACTGCAATCAGATTGTGTCTTCTTGTATAGGTATAGCTTAAGGTTGGATCCATCATGATTTCCAAGCATGGTTCAGCAACACCAGGAGTGTAAAGGATGGATAAATCCTCGCGGTTGTTGATTTTCGCTCTGGATGTGATTTCGATTTTCCCCCCAAGCTTTTCATGTGCTAAAATGGATTCTGATTTTTCGCTCATCGTATGACCTCGTTTTCTTGTTTACCTCTATTTTAACATAAAATCCATTATGGATTTCATCATTTCAAACAGGAGATGCATTGAATAATCACTAAAATTTCACATAATGATAAAAGCGCTTTCACATAGGGTTTATTTTTACTTGAAATTTATGTATAATAGGGGTATCAGGTTTAAAGGAGACGTTTCATGAACAAAAAGTATATGGCAGAGCCTTACCGCATTAAAATGGTTGAATCCATCAGACAGACAACAAAAGAGGAACGTATCACACTTCTGAAAAACGCAGGGTATAACCCTTTTTCTTTGAGAAGCGATGACGTTTATATTGATTTACTCACGGATTCCGGAACTGGTGCGATGAGTCAGGAACAATGGGGAGCGATGATGATTGGTGATGAAGCATATGCGGGTAGCAGAAGCTTTTACCGATTGGAAAGCGTCGTTAAAAATATCACAGGATACAAATATTTCATGCCGGTACATCAAGGCAGAGGGGCTGAGCAGGTCTTTTTACCACAGCTGGTCACTCATAAGGGCATGTATTATCTTTCTAACATTCATTTTGACACAACAAGAGCGCATGTTGAGCTCGCTGGAGCCAGAGCACTGGACTGTGTGACGGAATGCTGTTATGATTTGAAGAACTATCATCCTTTTAAAGGTAATTTTGATTTGGAACTTCTTGAAAAGACAATCCTTGAAAAAGGTAAAGAAAATATTTGCGGCATCATCATGACCATCACCAATAATTCTGCAGGCGGTCAGCCTGTATCGATGGAAAACATGCGTGAAGTTCATAAGATTGCAAAAAAGTACGGAATCATGAACATCATTGATGGAGCAAGATACGCAGAAAATTCATTCTTCATCAAAGAAAGAGAAAAAGGATATCAAGATAAAGATATTATCGATATCGCGAGAGAAACCTATTCTTATGCAGATGCTTTATTGATGAGTGCTAAAAAAGATGGATTGGTCAATATGGGTGGCATCATCGCGATCAGAGATGACAAATGCCTGTTTGACAAATGTAGAACCAGAGCAGTCGCTTATGAAGGATTTCCTACGTATGGCGGTTTAAACGGCAGAGATATGGACGCGCTTGCTGTGGGATTGATGGAAGCGCTGGATGAAAACTATTTAAGACATCGTATTGATCAGGTCAGATATCTTGGAGACCGGTTGATGGAAGCGGGAATACCAATCCAATATCCTGTAGGAGGACATGCGGTGTTTGTTGACTGCAAGGCTTTGGCACCTCAAATTCCTTACGATCAATTTCCATCACTGGCAGTCACGAATGCATTATATGTTGAAGCGGGTGTCAGAGCTGTTGAAATCGGCTCACTCCTCCTAGGGAGAGACCCAGATACCAATAAGAATATTGAAGCGAAACTTGAATTGATGCGTTTAACCATTCCAAGACGGGTCTATACATATAACCATCTCGATGTTGTTGCTGATGCCATGATTCACGTCTTCGAACACCGTCATGAATTAAAAGGTTATGCCTTTGATTATGAATCACCGATTTTAAGACATTTTACATCCACATTCAAACCACTATAAAAAAAGGAGTCTTCTATGACCTATAAAATTTTAACCATCAATCCGGGATCGACAAGCACCAAACTCGCAATTTTCGAAAATGAAAATTGTGTTTGGAAAGTGAATGTCAAACATGATTCGAATGTCATTGACAAGTTTGATCATGTAATCGATCAATATGATTTCAGAATGAACGCCATCATGGAAGAACTTAAAAAATCTAAGATTGATCTTTCAACACTTCATACCATTGTTGGTAGAGGCGGTATGCTGAAACCGATTGAAGGGGGAACATACATCATCAATGACGACATGGTCAGCTACATGTACAAATACCCCAGAGGTGAACATGCATCCAACTTGGGATGTGTGATCGCCAAGCACTTGGCTGATAAATATAAGCTTCCAAGCTATATTGTTGACCCGGTTGCAGTCGATGAAATGGAAAATGTCGCTAGATTTACAGGATTCCCTGAAATCAAAAGAGATTCTTTATTCCACGCATTAAACCAAAAAGCGGTTGCCCATAAGGCAGCACGTGATTTAAAGAAGGATTACCATAAGTTAAATCTGATTGTCGTGCATCTTGGCGGAGGAATCAGTGTCGGAGTTCATCAAAAAGGCAGAGTCATCGATGTGAATAACGCATTAGATGGTGATGGTCCGATGTCACCTGAACGCAGTGGCGGAGTTCCGATGGGACCTCTTTATAAGATGGTTTTCTCAGGGAAATATACATTAAAAGAAATTCAGAAAAAGAATTATGGACAGGGCGGTCTTGTTGCCTATCTCGGCACCAATGATGGAGCAGCCATCCAAAAGAGAATCAAAAATGGAGATAAGGATGCTGAATTCATTTATAGCGTGATGATCTACCAGATTGGTAAAGAAATTGGAGCAGGTTCAACCGTTCTCAAAGGCAAGGTGGATGCCATCATCATCACAGGCGGATTGGCTTATGATGATTACACAGTGAACTTAATTAAAGAAAGAGTAGATTTCATCGCACCAGTCATGGTTTATCCTGGTGAGGATGAAATGGAAGCTTTAGCGCTTGGAGCGCTTCGTGTCTTAAAGGGCGAAGAAAAAGCGAAGGAATATAAGTAGGTGAATCAGAATATGATTAAATCGATGCAAGATATCGTTAGAAAAGCTCAGTTATCTACAATGAAAACCATGGTGGTCGCTGTTGCCAATGACGACCACGTTTTAGAAGCTGTGAAGATGGCGATGGATGCCAAAATCATTAAAGCGATCCTTGTCGGTGACCGCAGTGAAATACTAAAGACGCTCCATCAATTGAAACTGAACGAGCATGATTTTGAAGTGATTGACATTCCTGATCCCATCAAGGCATGCGAGGAGTCTGTTCGACTCGTATCCATGAATAAGGCAGACATTCTGATGAAGGGTATTGTGGATACAGCAATCATTTTAAGAGCTGCATTAGATAAGGAATATGGCCTTAGAACGCCAAATAGAATCTCTCATGTCACTGTCATGGAAATACCGAATTATCATAAACTTTTACTGATGAGCGATGGAGCAATGAACATTGATCCAGATGTCAATATCAAGCAAGAGATCATTGAAAACGGTGTGGGGATTGCTCACGCCATTGGCATTAAGATGCCCAATGTCGGATGCATCGCAGCTATTGAAAAAGTCAATCCTAAAATGCAGGCGACACTGGATGCTCAAGAACTCATTCAAAGAAATCAAAATGACAGAATCAAAGGCTGTGTTGTCGGCGGGCCATTCGCTTTAGATAACGCAATCAATAAAGAAGCAGCAATCCATAAGGGAATCACAGATCCGATGGCAGGAGAAGTTGACTTTCTGCTCATGCCTCAAATTGAATCTGGAAATGTTTTTTATAAGAGCATGATGTTTCTTGCCAATGCGAAAAGCGCGAGCGTGATTGCAGGAGCGAAGAAACCAATCGTCGTTACATCAAGAGCAGATTCCAAAGAAACCAAGTTCTATTCCATCGCACTAGCAGCTTTAGTATCAGACCATCACTAACAAAAACGCCCTCTCGCGAGGGCGTAAATTTTTATCTTTCGACTGGAACCTGCAATACCTTGAGTCCGACTGCTCTCAAACTCTTCACTTCGGTTTCACTGGCGACATCGTCAGTAATCAGATAATCTAAATCTTGTATGCTTCCCGATAAAAAGCTGTGCGTTCTGCCGACCTTGTTGGTATCCGCTAAAACAAACTTCATGCCGATCGTATTTCTTAACATCATTTCATTGATGGCGACTTCCTGCAAGACTGCGGTTGTGAATCCGCCCTTCGCTGAAATACCGCTGCATCCTAAAAATGATTTCGCTGCTTTCACGCGGTTGATGTTATTCATTGCGAAATCACCCACAAGCGATTCCTTAGGCATTCTGAGTTCACCGCCTGTTAATACCACATAAAGGTTCTCTTTACTTTCACAAAAGATCGCCCGCGCGTTATTGGTAACGACAGTCACTTGCTTCGCAGTGATATACTCAAGCATCAATAAAGCAGTAGAACTTGTGTTGATGAAGATGGTATCGCCATCTTCAACAAAACGTGCTGCAGCTTTCGCGATTGCGTTTTTATTTAAAGCGAGCGATGAGCTGAAGATGTTGGTTGTGAAGTTTGTTTTATTTAAAGAAGCGCCTCCGCGGTGACGATCGATTAATTTCTTTTGTTCAAAGAAATCTAAATCACGTCTGATTGTGATGGTTGAAGTCTTCAACTGTTCAGCAAGTTCTTCAACACTGACGTTTTCTCTATATTCCAGTAGTTTTAAGATATGTTCTCTTCTTTTTTCAATAGAAGCTTTACTTGTTCTCATGATCATTCCCCCTACTTGTAATTCTTAACATGGGCCAATTCCGGTCCAATCTCTCTTGCATCGTTTACATAAACAGTTTCTTTTTGATTCTTTTCTGCTTTATAATATTTTGCGAATAAGATATAGTAATATGTCAGTTCCCTATTGTTTAAAGAAGTAGGAACGACATTCTTCAAGAAATCATAAGTCTTGTTCATGTTGCCTTTCAATAGATAATAATCTGCTGATACCATGCTTAATGAGTAAACAGGTCTTGCTGCATATCTTTTCTTTGTTTTAACCTTATACGCATCATTGATCAATTTAAAGTATTCGGTCGCCTTTTCAAAATCATTTTTATGAATTTGGATGTAAAACATATTATAGTTGTAAACAAGCTTTAAACTGGATGAAGTTTGAAAAGCTGGATTCTTCAAATGTTCTTCTAGTTTTTCATAATTTCCTTGATCCATATAGATCAATGTATAAAATACGAGAAGTGAACTGGAATATCCTTTGATGATATCCAGTTTTTTTAATGTATTCGCGACTTCGACAGCTTGATCAGGATTGCAATCAATGACTAAATGCTTGGTTGCTTTTTGATAGAAAAATCTGAGGATCTCTGAGATGATGAAGAAGAATGAAAAAAACAACATCACCAAAATATATAAGATCTGTATGCGAAGCACGGGTTCTTCTAAAATGATTTGTACGCTAAACACAATGAAAACAACCAAGAAAAGAGCCATCATGAACAAACGCATCTTTTCACCTAAAACCAACTTATTCAATCTAAACATAACGCACCTCGGAATCAATCATCTTTCTGTTTTTTCTTCAGTATAACAAATGTATTCATAAATGTAAACGTTTACGATGTTTATTGTTCATAAATTGAGCATTATATGATAAATCAATATCTAAAAGTATCAATAAATGAAAAAAATGATTGTATAAATGAACGTTACCACATATAATTAAGGTGAAAAAATAGTTTCGTATCGATTAAAAGGAGATATCTATAAATGGCGAAGGTCAATGAAATTACCAAAGATTCATGGTTAAGAAGTACATTTCCTGAATGGGGAACATGGCTAAACGAAGAAATAGACAATGAAGTTGTAAAACCAAACACAGTTGCATTATGGTGGTTGGGATGCATGGGCTTCTGGATCAAAACTGAAAAGAATACAAACATCGCAGTCGATTTATGGTTTGGAAATGGTAAAAGAACACAAAAGAATGGTTTAATGGTTGCTGGTCATCAAATGGCGAACATGTCAGGCGGAAGAAACGTTCAACCGAACTTAAGAGCTCAACCCTTTGTTTTAGATCCATTTGAAGTGAGAAACCTAGACGCAGTTGTAGCAACCCATTATCATGCAGATCATATGGACATCAACTTTGCTGCTGCAGTGCTTCAAAATGTTAAAGAACCTATTCCATTCATCGGACCTAAAGAATCTGTCAAGCTTTGGATCAAATGGGGAGTTCCCGCTGAACGTTGCATTACCGTTCAACCTGGTGATGTCATTAAAGTCAAGGATGTTGAAATCGTTGCTTTAGATTCATTCGATCGTACGTGCTTAGTCACTACCGATGGATATCAAGATTTAAAAGGAACAATACCTAACATGGATGAAAAAGCAGTCAACTACTTATTTAAGACTTCAGGTGGAAATATCTATGATGCTGCTGACTCGCATTATTCAATCAATTTCGGAGATCATGGAAAGAAACACAAGATTGATATCGCATTTGGAGCTTATGGTGAAAATCCAGTCGGAATCGCAGATAAACAAACATCTGTGGACATCTTAAGAATGGCAGAAGCATTACAAACCAAAGTCGTTATTCCTCTACACTATGATATCTGGACGAATTTCATGGCTGATCCTAAAGAAATCCAGTTCTTATATGAAATGAGAAAATATAGACTTCAATACAAGTTTGAACCATTCATTTGGGAAGTTGGCGGCAAGTATGTTTATCCAAATGATTTAGGCAAGCGTGAATATCACCACAGAAGAGGTTTTGAAGATGCCTTCGAGAATGAGCCTAACACACCATTCAAATCGATGCTATAGGAGGTTCAAATGCTACTCGATACCATTATAGAAAAGAAGCATTACTTATTCCTTGATCATGTGGACACATGGCAAGAAGCAATCAGAATGAGCTGCAAGTCACTCGAATCCGATGGAACCATCGATTCAAGTTATGCAGAGCTCATTATTGAATGCGTCGATAAATATGGTCCATATATTGTTTTATTTCCAAATTATGCAATGCCGCATTCCACAGAAGGAGCAAAAGGAGTTTATGGTACGGCAATCAGCTTCATGAAGCTGAACAAGCCTGTATCATTTGATCCAAATGATCCATCCAAGGATGCAAAGGTATTCTTCACGCTTGCAGCGATTGATAAGGATAAACATGTTGAAAACATGGAACAGCTCTTTGAAATGCTGACAGATGAAGTTTTACTGGAAAAATTATTATGGGTTAACTCAGTTGAGGATTTGAAAGAACTCACTGAAAAAAAATAGAAAGAGAAATAGGAGAGAACGATGAGCGGAATTTTAAGTTTTTTGCAAGGCATTTGGGAGTTCTTCGCAAATAACATTCTAACTCAACCAGCTTACTTTATCGGGTTGATGGTTGTTATCGGTTATATGTTGTTAAGAAGACCTTGGTACGAAGTATTGTCTGGATTCGTTAAGGCAACTGCTGGTTACCTCATTTTGATTGTTGGTTCTGGCGGATTAGTTAACAACTTCAGACCAATCTTGGTTGGATTAAAGACACGTTTCGATCTTGATGCAATGGTTATTGACCCTTATTTTGGTCAGAACGCCGTTACAGCAGGTGTTATGGAAACATTTGGTAGATCATTTTCATCAGTTATGATCTTATTGTTGATTGCCTTTATCTTTAATATTCTTCTAGTAGCATTTAAGAAGTATACGAAGATGAGAGCGATCTTTACAACTGGACACGTTCAGTTGCAACAAGCATCAACAGCATTCTGGTTGATTCTGTTTGCTTTCCCAACATTACAAGATCCTCTAATCCTTTTAATCATGGGATTGGTTCTTGGTCTATATTGGGCAGTTGGTACGAACTTGACCGTTAAGATTACACAAGATTTGACAGATGGCGCTGGCTTTGCGATTGCCCATCAACAAATGTTCGGTTTGGCATTATTTTCCAAGCTAGCTGAAAAGATGAACTCAGGCAAGAGACAATCTAAGAAATTAGAAGATATGAACTTTCCTGGATTCCTTTCCATCTTCAATGAAAATATCGTTGCTACATCGATTTTAATGACTATATTCTTTGGTGCGATTCTATTGATCTTAGGTAAACCTTACCTAATTGAAGCAGGATTCTTAGGAGCTACCAAGTCATTCTTCTTCTACATTTTGACAACTGCATTGAACTTCGCAGTTTATCTAGCAATCCTTCAACTTGGTGTTCGTACATTCGTTACAGAATTGACTAACTCATTTAAAGGTATTTCTGAAAAACTTCTTCCAGGTGCTGTACCAGGCGTTGACTGCGCAGTATCTTATGGTTTCGGTTCACCTAACGCAGTAACAATCGGTTTCTTATTCGGCGCACTTGGTCAATTCTTAGCAATTGGCACATTGATCGTTTTGAAGAGTCCAGTACTTGTTATCGCAGGATTCGTTCCAGTATTCTTTGATAACGCAACGATCGCAGTATTCGCGAACAACAAGGGCGGCGTTAGAGCAGCTATGTTATTCCCATTCATCGCAGGCCTCATGCAGGTATTCGGTTCAGCATTCATTGCGAGCTGGGTTGGCATGGCAGCTTACGGCGGATACCTTGGAATGTGGGACTGGGCAGTTGTATGGCCAGTGTTTACAATCCTCATGAAGTTCT
>Ga0209211_10003211_pt1 | contig 26985 bp, 28 predicted proteins | sample RifGroA2_FD_183992 | JGI IMG/M metagenome (GOLD analysis project Ga0209211, IMG submission 183992) | Groundwater microbial communities from Rifle, Colorado, USA - Groundwater A2 (SPAdes) (version 2) | ecosystem: Environmental > Aquatic > Deep subsurface > Groundwater | place: Rifle, Colorado...
CGCATAGAAATAGTGGTTAATTGTTAGCTGGAGATGAGAATCTCGCTTTCACAGCTAATGTTACCACTATTTTCTATTTATCCACCACACTAATTAGTATAGAGCCAGTTGAATTTGACATCGCTTCGCGTGTCATAGTATAATTGAGCTACTATGAACTCATTCCTAGTTTCCCACCAACCCCCGCATATTCATAAGCGAATATCCCAAATACTTTAATCCGATTCGTGTCGATTCAAGTCGTTCGTAACTCACCGCCAATTTCCTGTAAGTATCCTGCCAAGCAAATATCCTTTCGATTTTAAATCGTTGTTTGTAAATCTGTTCATTAAAATTCTCATACATCTTTTCAATCTTTTTCTCATCCTTGGTTGCTCCTCTGTTCGGTTTAATCATCGGTATTATTCCGTGTGATTGTATAAGCCAACGGTTGTATTCGGACCAGAAACCTGAATCTAATGTCAAATATGAATCTGTTAAATCCATACCGATAAGCGAAGCGAAATCGGTTAAGTAATCAAGGCTGTCCGGAAACAAAGTAGTATCATGATTATTAACAGATCTGACCACAAGAGGAGCAATAACATACCCGTTATTGTCCGCTATGGTTAGCTCTTTTAAACCTTTCTGGTGTTTGTGTCCGCTGTATCCGATAGATTCACCCCTTTTTTAGCAACAGTGTTTGAACCATCGCCATGAAGAATAGATAAATCTAATTTGTTCCGAAGCATTAATTCCTGTACTCCTGATTCAAACAGGTTCTTGTAACTGTAGTCTTTGCACCAACGATTGTGGTGGCGGTAAATCGATGAAGATGAAATCTCTCGTCGAAATATTGGCAATCGATTCCACTGACAGCCGGTGTGTAAAACAAACAGAATGTAGTTGAATATTTTGTAGAATGAAACCTTTGTACCAGGACCTCGCCGACCTTTAGACAAATACGGTAGAACATACTTGTTAAAATCAGAACGGCTGATTTTCGTCAGTAATTTACCCTGTGGATAATTCCTCCTTTTCATAGACAAGTGTTAAAAATTAGTGGTAAAAAGCTCGGACGCTTTATACACTAATTTTAGCACTTTTGTGTGAAAAACACGAAATGAGTTATATGCAAGAAGAAATAATAACAAAATTAGAAGAGTACTCAGAAAAATTTGCCGAGCACGGCGTGGTGCTTGAACGAATAAACAAAAAGCTTGAGGAGCATGATAATAAATTTCTCGAACACGATAAAAGATTTGATAATATTGATCGTCAAATTGATTTTTTGGCCACAAAAACGTTGCAACATGATGACAGACTGGAAAGAATTGAACAAAATATGGTCAGGCGAGATGACATCGCTAAATTGACGAGGACATTGGAAGAGTATGTTGGCTTGGCAAAGAAAAAAGATGATGAAATGACCTTATTATCTCATGACATGATAAAATTAGAAGGTAGAGTTGAGGTGCTGGAAGCGATGTCAAGATAATGAAATCAGCCTTCGGAATGAGCTAAAATACTTCATACAACAAAAACACCATGGATGTCCTGCATCGCTCAATCAGCCCAACCAGCCCTCGGCCTCGACCGCCGAGGGCTTGCATTTAGATAGTGCTGAATGTGTGCTGCTTGTGTGTTGTCAGAATGCAGGTTAATGTGTTAAGATATCTACGTAAAATGATGAGACATATGAAAGTCTGGGACTATAAAATGAAAAAAGGGTGGAAGCCCAAGACAGATGAGGCGTGGATTTGGTATTTGGAACGTAAAATTAACTATGGTGACTTGCGAGGTCTGGATGCTAAACTCGTGAGGAAGTTTATGCCTAAACTGCACATTGATCCGGGCAAGCGTTTGCTCATGAATACTTATTTTAAACGGTATGGCGCTAAGTAAGATACAAGTAACTGTGTTGGAAGAGCTGTCCAATTCACCGCTTAAGGAAAAATTTTATTGGACGGGCGGCACACTGCTCGCCGAAAAATATCTACATCATCGTGATTCATACGATGTGGATTTGTTCACGGACGATCCGTTTGGCTATGAGGAGGTGCTGCCGCTCGTCGCGAGTGTAAAAAAAACAACAAATGTGAAGGTAGTTGAGGAACATAAAGTTTTTGATCGCTGGGAATTTTTTTTACATAATCATCGTGAGGTTAGGTTCGAGTTTGTTCACTACCAATTTCCAAAATTAAAGCCCCGGAAAATATGGCGGGGTGTTTTAATTGACTCACTGGAGGATTTGGCTGCCAATAAAATAATGGCTTCATTTGAACGGCACGAACCAAAAGATGTTTTTGACTTATATTTTATAATGTTAAGGAAAAAATGGAAATTTTCCAAATTACTTCAATTTGCCCAAAAAAAATTTGGTCTGCAAATAAGTGAACCTGTCGTTCTTGGTGAGATACTAAGGGGGTGCCAACGGCTTGAACAGATAAAGATTATGTTTCATGGGACTGAAATTCAGCGCGACAATCTTATAAAGAAAATTAATCAACACTTCGAATTATTATCCGCAAATGCGGTACGGAGGGCGATGAAGTGAGGTATGAACATGCTCCTTCACCCGGACGAACTTTTCCTGAAAGGCTCAAATCAGCCGTTTTTTTATGGCAGATTGATTGATAACTTGAAGAGTTTATTTTCGGGTACGAAGGTAAAAAGAATTGAAGGCGGGTTATGGATGGAGAATGTGGAGGAAGGGGATTTGGCGAGGTTGAGTTTGGTGCCTGGTATTGCCAATTTTGCCGGGGCGGTGAGGTGTGGAGGGGAGATGGAGGAGGTTGAGAAGGGGATTGATGAGGCGTTGACAGTATCTTGTCATTCCGCCCGGAGGCCGCCCGAGGCGACCGTAGTGGAGGAATCCCTTGACCGTTGCCGCATGGGTCAAGGGATTCCTCGACTCCGCTTCGGCTCCGCTCGGAATGACAACGAAGACCAGAACCGCCCAACATTCCGCATTTCGGCGGAGAGGTCGTACAAAAAATATCAATATTCATCGCTTGAGCTGGAAAAGGCTTTGGGGAATTATGTGAGATTAAAAATGGGATGGAAAGTGGATTTGGATGAGCCGGAAATTGATATACATGTGAATGCTCAAAGGGATGATGTATATGTGTATGGAAATGTAACGGATGGAGCTGGCGGGTTGCCGGTGGGTGTGTCGGGCAAGGTCATGTGTTTGCTCTCCGGAGGCATTGACAGCCCGGTCGCGGCGTATTTGATGATGAAAAGAGGAGCGGAAGTTGAATTAGTGCATTTTGAGAATCAAACGCTGGTTTCGGAAGAAGTTTCGCAAAAAATATTTGATCTGACTAAAGTATTGGCAAAATACCATGGTCAAGTAAATTTGCATATCGTGGCGTTCGCGCCGCTTCAGAGGCAGATTGTGATGAAGGTTCCTGCTGATTACAGAATGATTCTGGTGCGCAGGCTGATGTTTAAGATCGCGGAGACATGGGCACGCCGAGAGAAATGCAAAGCCTTGGTAACGGGGGATAGTCTAGGACAGGTAGCCTCCCAAACCCTGGAAAATCTTACCGCCGCGTACGACGCGACTCCCTTCTTAAAACTTACCCCCTTGATAGGGTATAATAAGAGAGATATCATGTCGCTTGCCAGGCGGATTGGGACGTTGGAGATATCCAACCGGCCCTACGAAGACTGCTGTAGTCTATTCGTAGCCAAACACCCACAGACTAAAGCTTCGCTTCCCAAGGTGTTGCTCCTGGAAAAACAGCTTGATTTATCCACACTTGACAAACTTGAGGTAAAATCATACCATATCACTACTACATTATGCCGCCCATAGTCCTAGACATAGAAACCCAAAACACTTTCGCGGATGTGGAGAATGATTTTAAAAAGTTGCGGGTGTCGGTGGTTTCTATTTTTCGGTACGATTGCGATCAGTATCTGTCATTTGTTGAGAGCGAACTGAATAAATTATGGCCGTTTTTGGAAAAAGCTGATTTTATTATTGGATATAACAGCGAGCATTTTGACATGAGGGTACTGAATAATTATTACGTGGGTGACTTGTTGACGTTTTCGCATCTAGATTTGATGAAAAGGATTAAGGCGAGCATTGGCATCAGCTTGCGGCTGAACGATGTGGCCGCGGCCACGCTTGACATGGAAAAAAGCGCTGACGGGTTTAAAGCGATTCAATGGTGGAAGGAAGGAAAAATTGACGAGATAAAAAAATATTGCGAGCAAGATGTGCTTATTACAAAAGAGTTGTATGAGTTTGGCAAAAACAACAGACAACTGTTCCATAAATCTTTAACCGGAGAAATCATACCCTTTGCCGTGGATTTCACCATGACGCAAACAGGGGAGTCACCCAGCGCGCAATTAGCCAAGGGAAAGATAAATATGACATTGCCATTGTAAATAAAAGCGAAATTGCGAAAGGTTAACGAAACTTACGAAATACAATTACCTTTCGTAGATTTCGCACCCTTTCGTAATTTCGCTTTAAATTCAATACTATGCTATGTTTTCGCCGGGAAACAGATTACGCGCTTCAATTGGTTAGACAATTGGCGTCGCACAAGGGGTATTTGAGTTTAAAGGAGTTCGCCAAACAGTCAGGCATTTCTTTTTGGTTCATGCAAAAAATCGCGCGTAAATTAAGCCTCGCCAATATCATTGAAGCCGAGCAAGGAGTAAACGGAGGGTATAAGCTGGCGGTGCCGGCCAAGAAGTTGACTATCTATGATGTGGTTAAAGTAATGGAAGGAAATCCGGCTATGGCAACCTGCTTAGAAAAAAATGCTGAATGCGCAGTTAAAGGGCATAAGTATTGTTTTTGGCGAAATAAAATGACCTCCATAAATAAACAGTTTATTAAGATATTGCGGAAGGAGAAGATAACGAAATGACACCACCCAAATCCCATAAAACCCGTGAAGTCTACATGGACCACGCCGCTACCACCTACATGGATGAGAAGGTGTTGAAGGTAATGTTGCCATATTTTAAAGATGAGTATGGCAATCCTTCGGCGCTATATCGCAAAGGTAGGGCAACGGCGCAGGCGATTACCAAGAGTCGCAAAACAGTGGCTGATTTTTTGCGTGCTTTGCCGGAGAATATTATTTTCACCGGCAGCGGCACTGAATCGGATAACATGGCGATTTACGGAATTACGCGAGCACACAAGGAAAGGGGCAAACATATTATTTCAACTCCGGTTGAACATCACGCGGTGCTGCATCCGCTTGAGGATTTAAAAAAGCAGGGTTGGGAGATAACCTGCGTGAAGGTGGATAAGGAGGGCAAGGTTGACGCGGATGAGATAGTTAAAGCGATCCGACCTGACACGGTTCTAATCAGCATCATGTACGCGAACAATGAAATTGGAACCGTTCAGCCTATAGCTGAAATCGGGCGTGCGCTTTTGAAATACCGTAAAGAGCATAATTCTCCTTATCCATATTTTCACACCGACGCGTGTCAGGCTTCCGGTTATCTTGATTTGGATGTGGAGAAATTACACGTAGATCTGTTGACATTGAATGGCAGTAAGATGTACGGTCCTAAAGGCGTGGGTATTTTATATTTGCGGCGGGGGGTAAGAATTAAGCCGTTGATTTTAGGCGGCGGGCAGGAGAGGAGGCTACGTTCCGGAACGGAAAATGTGGCCAATATTGTTGGTTTCGCAAAAGCATTTGAGCTTGCGCAATCAGGAAAAGAAAAAGAGTCAGAGAGATTACAGAAATTAGTTTATTATCTTTGGGAACAGATCCAGAAAAAAATTCCGCACGTGCATTTAAACGGGCCGTGGATAGGAAAGAACCGTCTGCCAAACAATCTGAACGTAACGATTATGGACATAGAGGGAGAGGCATTGCTTCTTTATTTGGATGAATATGGTATTATGTGCTCAACAGGCTCGGCCTGCACGTCCGAGTCGCTTGATCCGTCTCATGTTCTCCTGGCGCTTGGTTTGCCATACGAATACGCCCATGGAAGCTTGCGCTTTACGTTCGGCCATAAAAACACCAAAGCAGACGTTGATTATTTAATGAAATACTTGCCAAAAATTGTTGCCCAACTCCGCGAAATTTCCCCGGTCAGGCTGGTGGAAAAGGCGCACGCGAAGTATAAGAAAAGCTGAATAATGAAAATGATATGCTATCAAAGAAGAAAAAACTCAAATCCTCAACCCAAACCGAAGACCTTTCCTCGCCTGTTGACATCCGCGGTCGCGACGGTGGTGGTTGGTTATATTCGGATATTGTTAAAGATCATTTTTTTAATCCTCGCAATTTCATGAAGTATGGCGAAGAGGAAGAATTTAAGTTTAACGGAATGGGGCGGGTCGGTTCGCCGGCGTGCGGAGATGAGATGGTGCTGTGGATTAACGTTGATCCGAAAACAGAACACATAAATAATTGCCGGTGGCGCACGTTTGGGTGCGGCAGCGCGATTTCTTCCACCTCGGTAATGAGCGAGATGATAACGGAACATGGTGGTATGAAAGTTGAAGATGCCTTAAAGCTGAAGCCGCAGGATATTTTGGCCCGCCTTGGCGGTCTTCCGGACAGAAAAATTCATTGTTCCGTGCTTGGCGACAAGGCTCTGCAGGCGGCGATCAATGATTACTTCCGCAACACCGGCCAGCATAATCGCGTTATAACAGCGGGTTCCAAGATTGTAGATAAAGTATTAAACATCACTGATCACGATATTGAGGAAGCAGTCCTTGAAGGTGCGCGAACGCTTGAGGACGTTCAAAGGAAGCTGAAAGTCGGAGTTGGCGACCCGGAGTCAATTCCGGCAATTGAAGATCTGATTAGATTTTATACCGAGAAATACTATGGTTAAGATAGACAGAGAAAAATGCATTGGCTGTGGCACATGCCCGGCTTTGGCACCAAATACTTTCCGCATGAATGATGAAGGCAAGGCCGAGGTATTTAACGAGGCGGGTGATGATGCCGAAACCATCCAGATGGCCTGCGACTCCTGTCCGACGCAGGCGATATTGATTGATGAATACAAATTGTACGCTGCAAATTGTTAGGCGTCTTCAAGGGCATTTTTTTGAATTACTCATTTCGTCAACAGCCCGGATTTGAACAAACACGGCTTTTCTGCTAATATAAAATTGCTATGAATACAGGTGCATTGTATGTGGTGGCTACTCCGATTGGAAATTTAAGCGACATTACCTTGCGCGCTTTGGAAACCTTAAAGAAAGTTGACGTTGTTCTTTGTGAAGACACGCGTGTTACCAGGGTCTTACTGGATCATTACAATATCAAAATCCACACGTTGAGCTATCATCAGCATAGCACGGAGAGAAAAGTAAAGGAAATTATAGCCTTGCTCGCGGAAGGCAAGAACTTGGCGCTCGTCACAGACGCGGGAACCCCCGGCATCAGCGATCCGGGGAATAAACTCATATCAGAAATCGTTGCCTGTCATTCCCCTGAAAAGGGGAATCCAGATCGTTCATTGAACGGTATGGATCACCGCTTGCGCGGGGATGACATACGAATTGTTCCCATCCCCGGCCCATCCGCGGTCATTGCCGCTCTTTCTGTTTCTGGTTTTCCGACAGATAAGTTCGTGTTCATGGGTTTTCCGCCGCATAAGAAAAAGAGACAAAAGTTTTTCAAAGAGGTCGCGGAGGCGGAATACACGGTTGTATTTTACGAATCAAGCCATAGAATAAAAAAATGCATCGGTGAATTGCACGAAGTGTTGGATTCCGGAAGGCGAGTCGTGATCTGCAGAGAACTGACAAAAAAGTTTGAGAGTGTTTACAGGGGCACGATTGAAAAAATAAGCAAAATTGAGATACCTGAGAAGGGGGAGTTTGTTGTGATAATTCAAAATTTAAAAATCAAAGATCAAAATGACAATTCAAAATGTTAATATAAATTGTCCCGAAGGGGCTCCTTAATTTTTCATTTTGATATTTGATTTTTACATTATGTCAAATCAAAAATATTACCTCACCACCGCCATTCCATACGCCAACGCCGATCCGCATATCGGGTTTGCGTTGGAATTGATTTACGCGGATGTGATGGCGCGGTACCAGAGGCTTCTGGGGAAAGGGGTGTATTTTTTGACCGGCACGGATGAACATGGACAAAAAATGTACAAGACAGCACGGGAAGCAGGTCAGCCAGTGGAGGTGTTCGCGAGCGAGAAATCGGCGCAGTATCAGGTGCTGGGGGATGTGTTTAATATTACAAATGATAACTTTATTCGCACCACGGAAGATAGACACATGGAGCGGGCCCAAAAATTTTGGGAAGCGGTGGCTAGAAACGGAGATATATACAAAAAAGAATATACAGGCCTGTATTGTCTGGGGTGTGAAAGTTTTAAGACTGAAAAAGATTTGATTATTGGAAAATGCCCTGATCACCCTAATATAGAGTTAGAAACATTTACGGAAGAAAATTATTTTTTTCGTCTGTCCCGTTATCAGGAACCGCTCATGTATATTTTTGAAGAAGAACGGCCGGATTTTGTGTATCCGAAAAGCAGAGGAAAAGAGATTTATAACATTTTAAAAAATGGTCTGGAGGACATCAGCATCTCTCGCGCCAAAGCGAAGTTGCCGTGGGGCATTCCGGTTCCAGGCGATGAAACACAGGTCATGTACGTTTGGTTTGACGCTCTGACAAATTATATTACGGCTCTGGGATATGGATCAGAAGACAACGAAAATTACGCAAAGTATTGGCCGGCTGACGCTCACGTGATTGGCAAAGAGATCAACCGTTTCCATTCTTTGCTCTGGCCGGCCATGCTCATGTCCGCGGGTGTGGAGCTGCCCAAGCAAATCGCTGTTCATGGCTGGATGACGATTGGAGGGCAAAAGATAAGCAAGTCTCTTGGCAACGTTATTAACCCGCTGGAGCTGGCGCAAAAGTATTCGGTTGAAGCCATCCGTTACTATTTTACGCGCGAAATTCCGTTTGATAATGACGGTGATTTTTCGTATGAGAAATTTAAGGAGCGATATAACGCGGATTTAGCCAACGGTCTTGGCAATCTTACCAATAGAATTTTAACCATGATTGAAAAATATTGCGAAAACGTAATTCCGGAAGTGAAAGAAGTTGACAAAGAAATGATTGATAAATTATCCGATGAACTCTGGCCGCGATACGCGAAGGCCATGGATGAATGGCGTTTTGACCGAGCTTTGGACGCGGCATGGGAGTTTATATCTTATTGCGATGAAAAGATATCCGATAAGAAACCGTGGGAATTGGTGAAACAAGGAAAGACGGACGAGGTAAATGATTTTCTGCATCACATGGCCGAGGGATTACGCCATATTGCGGTGATGATCTGGCCGGTAATGCCCGAGACTGCCGAGAAAATACTTACCCAGCTTGGATTGGATGTGGGCAAAGAATACTCCAAACCGCTGTCCGAATTGCAGAGCTGGGTGGGGTTGACTGTGGGGAACACTATAAGGAAGGGTGAGGCGATGTTTCCACGATTATTAAATTAATAATCAATGACCAATTTATAATGACCAATCAATGGCCAATGACTAAATGACCAAACGTAGAGTGAATATTGTATTGGTCATTGGTCATTGATTGGAAATTGGTAATTGGAAATTGGTAATTTTCAAAATATGTCCACCTTCGACATCATTCTCCTCGCCATCATCGGCGGGTTTGGGTTGTTTGGGCTTTGGTTTGGATTTATTCATACGCTCGGGTCGCTTATCGGCACCATTATCGGAGCTTACTTTGCCAGCCGATGGTATGAAGGGGCGACAGAGTGGCTGATAGGGATTACCGGTTGGGGTGAGAATTTTTCCAGGGTTCTCATTTTTATTGTATTGTTTTTTATAATCAACCGTTTAGTGGGTTTTCTGTTTTGGATAGTAGACAAATTTTTAAGTTTTATCACCAGACTTCCCTTTATCGGCGGAATCAACCGACTGCTCGGAATGGTACTCGGGTTGGTGGAGGGGGCGGTTGTGCTCGGCATTACTTTTTTCTTCATTTCTCGTTTTCCGCTTGGAGCCGAGTTTATGGCAAAAGTCGGCGAATCGGTAGTCGTGCCGCCTCTGGTTAAAATGACATCCATACTTTGGCCCCTTTTGCCGGATGCCCTAAGGTTGTTGCAGAGCACAGTCAGCGGGTTGCTTTAATAAAAAATAATCTATGTCGGACATCTATCAAGAGTCAGTGGAGTTGCACAGAAAAAACGGAGGGAAACTTGAAGTTCGGAGCAAGGTGCCGATTTTGACAAGAAACGACCTATCTTTGGCTTACACGCCCGGAGTGGCGGAAGTGTGTCGCGTGATCGCCATGGACAAAACGCAAGCATGCGCGCTGACACTAAAAAAGAATACTGTCGCTGTCATAAGCGATGGCAGCGCGATTTTAGGCCTCGGTAACCTGGGTCCGGAGGCAGCTCTGCCCGTTATGGAGGGTAAGTGCATTTTGTTCAAGGAATTTGGCGGCGTTGACGCCTTTCCCATCTGCCTTGACACTCAAGACGAGGAGGAAATAATTAAAACCATAAAATATTTAGCGCCGGTATTTGGCGGAATCAATCTGGAAGACATTTCGGCTCCCCGATGTTTTAGTATTGAAGAGAGATTAAAGGCGGAACTTGATATTCCGGTTATGCATGACGACCAACATGGTGCCGCAACCGCCATTCTTGCGGGTCTCATCAATGCCTTGCGTGCGCGCGGTTCCCGCAAAGAAAATGTCCGCGTGGTCATTAACGGCGCGGGCGCGGCCGGCGTGGCTGTCGTAAAATTGCTGTTAAAATACGGATTTAATCATATTATCGCCTGCGATCGCGAAGGAACTATATACGCGGGTCGAGCCGGTTTGAATTCCGCCAAACGCGAATTGGCGGAAGCAACCAATTATGCCAATATTAAAGGCGGACTTGGCGACGCGATTAAAAATGCCGACATATTTATAGGCCTAAGCGCGGCCGGCACCTTAAGCGCGGAGATGGTTCAAACCATGAACCGGAGGCCGATTGTTTTTGCTCTAGCCAACCCAACCCCCGAAATAATGCCCGAGGAAGCCAAGGATGCGGGAGCGTTCATCATAGCCACAGGCCGCAGTGATTACCCGAACCAAATCAACAATGTCCTTGTCTTCCCCGGCCTTTTTCGAGGCGCGCTGGACAATAGAGTCAAACAAATCACCGACTCAATGTTAATCCGCGCGGCCGAGAATTTGGCGCATCTCGTAGAAACACCGACAGCCGAAGAAATACTACCCAGCCCCTTCAACAAAGAAGTAGCCAAGACAGTCGCGGGGGCGGTGTATTAGTGTTTGGGTCTCGTGCAGGTTATATGTACAGGCCATCGGAGCATTTTTTTTGCTACCCTAAAATGTCCACTTTTTGGGGTACGGATAAGATGTGATTGAGGTTTTTTTAATTTATCTAGGCCGCGGCGGCTGCCATGGTCGCCGGCTCTTTTTCAAGCGTGATTTTTCCTTTTTTGGCCGTAACCTTAACCGTATTTCCATCTTGTATTTTTCCTTCTATTATCCGCATCGCCAATACATCCATTAGTTCAGATTGAATGATGCGTTTAAGCGGCCGAGCGCCATAGTTTGGATCATAGCCCTTCTTGGCCAAATATCTTTTCGCGCTTTCATCAACTTCAATTTTTATCCTTTTATCATTAAGCCTATCTTGCACTTTTGCCAACTGTAGTTCAACAATGCGGGCAATATCTTTTTCTGCCAAGGAATGGAAGATCAAAATCTCATCAATGCGATTCAGGAACTCCGGTTTAAACTGTTCGTGCAGAGTTTCCATTACTTGCGAATGAATTTTTTTTTCATCCACTTTTTTGCTCGGGTCGCCGGCAAAGCCAAACTCGCCGCGTCTGGACATGTCAAGTATTAAATTACTGCCTATATTGCTCGTCATTATGATGGCGGTATTCTTAAAGTTCACGTTCCTACCCTTCGCGTCAGTTAAATGGCCGTCATCAAGTATTTGAAGCAGTATGTTAAACACATCGGGATGCGCTTTTTCTATCTCATCAAAAAGAATTACTGAATAAGGACGGCGGCGCACAATCTCGGTAAGCTGGCCTCCTTCTTCGTAACCTACGTAGCCCGGAGGAGAGCCTATTATTTTTGAAACGCTGTGTTTTTCCATGTATTCGCTCATGTCCACTCTGATAAGAGCGTCCTCGGTGTCAAACATAAATTCCGCCAGCGCCTTGGCCAGTTCGGTTTTTCCGACGCCCGTCGGCCCTAGGAAAATGAACGATCCTATGGGACGGTTTGGTTCAGCGACTCCGGCCCGCGATCTGCGAATAGCGTTGGAAACTGATTTAACTGCTTCTTCTTGGCCTACGACGCGAGCGGAAATCGTTTGTTCCATGGTCGCGAGTTTGGCCGCCTCACTCATGAGCATCTTTGAAACCGGAATGCCGGTCCATCTTGATACAACAGCGGCCACGTCCGCTTCAGTTACCTCTTCCTTAAGAATACCGCGATCTTTTTGTGTCTCCGTGAGTTTCTGCTCATCCTGATGGATAGCGCCCATGAGAAGGGGAATTTTTCCGTAGCGTATTTCCGCGACTTTTTGCAAGTTTCCTTTTCTTTCTTCTATCTCGGCCTGCTGTTTTAAACGATTTAGCTCTTTTTTGTTGGCGTGGATTCGGCTTATGATGTCCTTTTCATTCTTCCATCGCGCTTCAAGCTCGGCGCTTTTCTCTTTTAGATCAGCCAGTTCCTTTTCCAGTTTGGCCAGCCGATCCTTGGATTCTTCATCTTTTTCTTTTTTCAGCGCGCGTTTTTCAATCTCAAGTTTCATCAAGGCGCGCTTCATTTTATCTAAATCAACCGGCATGGAATCAATCTCCATGCGTAAAGCGGAGGTGGCCTCGTCAATGAGATCAATGGCTTTGTCCGGCAAAAACCTATCCGTGATATATCTCTCTGACAATTGCACGGCGGCGATTATTGCCGCATCCGTGATGCGCACCCCGTGATGCACCTCGTATTTTTCTTTAATACCTCGCAAAATAGCCACCGCGTCATCGCGCGTTGGTTCGTTCACCATCACCGGTTGAAATCTGCGCTCCAAAGCGGCATCTTTTTCTATGTACTTTTGATATTCCTTGAGGGTGGTGGCCCCGATGGCGTGAAGTTCGCCTCGCGATAAGGGCGGCTTTAACATGTTGGAAGCGTCAACAGAGCCTTCGGATGAGCCGGCGCCGACGATAGTGTGAAGTTCGTCAATGAACAATATTACTTTACCCCCCGATTCATTGATTTCCTTGAGTACCGCTTTTAATCTGTCCTCAAACTCGCCGCGAAATTTGGCGCCTGCCAACAATGACCCGATATCAAGAACCAGAATCTCTTTATTGCGTAAAGATTCGGGTACATCGCCGTTTACAATACGCTGGGCCAACCCTTCAACGATGGCGGTTTTTCCCGTTCCCGGTTCACCAATAAGCACAGGATTATTTTTTGTTCGTCTAGTTAAGATTTGCATAACGCGGCGAATTTCATCGTCTCTGCCAATCACGGGATCAAGCTTTTCTTTGCGAGCCAAATCTGTCAAATTTTTGCCATACTTTTCCAACACATTGTATTTGCTCTCGGGCTCCGGACTGTCCACTCGCTGTGTGCCGCGAATACTGGCCAGAGCCCGCAACACTCCGTCGTAATCTATACCCTGGGACGCCAAAAGATCGCTGATGGGGTTGCGATTGTTCAGAAACGCCAGGAGCAGATGTTCAACACTAATATATTCATCACCCATTTTCTTGGCTTCGCTCACCGCCACCTGAAAAATGTAGAGCATGGCCTGTCCGAGAAGTATCTGGCCAAGACCGCTGCCCACAAGCTGGCTGGACTGCTTGGGAAGCTGATCAATAAGTGACTGCGTGCGGGCCTTAAGTTCCAAGATGTTAGAGTTCAATTTGCGCAAAACAGATACTATCACGCTATCATCATCTTCAAGCAAAGAGAAAAATAAATGAGGCGGCTCTACTTGCTGTTGACTGTTCTCATGAGCTATCCGCGCGGCGTTCTGGATAGCTTCTTGGGATTTATTAGTAAAATTTTGGGGAATCATATACTACGTTTAGTGGTAAGACATAAATCCGTTATCACTCTCCTTCACAGAGTGATAATATATATACTCTAGCTCTGTTTGTCAAGTCATGCTATAATATTGCTATCCTTCGCCATCTTTATAGTATAACATAGCTTTATTTTGAAAGCTATTTTATATACGTTGCTTGATACATATTCGTTTTTGTAGCTATGGCATACATTTTTGGAGTAAGAATTGATGAGGTTAGCCTAGCCGCGGCGCTGGCACGAGTAAAAACTTTTTTAAATTCCCAAAACCGGCATACCATATTCACTCCTAATCCCGAAATGCTCGTGGACGCGTGCCGTGATAAAAATTTTTGCGATATACTTAATTCAAGCTCGTTAAATATTTGTGATGGCAAAGGAATCCAGCTTGTCAGTAAAAAAAAATTAGAGAGGATCACAGGTATTGATTTTATGATTGATATCTGTGCGCTGGCCGAGAAAGAAGGGAAGAGTATATATTTATTGGGTTCCGGGGATAATGAAGTGGTTGAAAAAACCTTTCAAAAATTATCAAAACGTTATCCACGGTTGCTGATAGCCGGGGCTGATAAAGGTCCTGTTATCGATAACAAACAAAATAACAATGTAGCAATGAAGCAATATAACAATGAATCAAAACTAACTGTTGATTACCAAGAAAACGCACAAACAATTAAACAAATAAATCTGGCGCAACCCGATATTCTGTTTGTGGCCTTCGGACATGGAAAACAGGAAATATGGATACACGAAAATTTAGCCAAAATGCCGAGTGTTAAAGTGGCTATGGGTGTGGGCGGCGCGTTTGACTATGTATCCGGCAAAGTCAGCCGCGCCCCTTGCTGGATGCGTAAAATTGGGTTAGAATGGATGTATCGATTGATTAAGCAACCAACAAGGGCATATCGAATTTTAAAGGCAACTATCATATTCTCAATCTTACTTTTATATCAAAATTTAAAAAACAAAAATCAAAATGACAATTAAAAATGTTAAAATATTTGCCCCGAGTACTCAAGGCTGCATAATTTTACATTTTGTTTTTTGATTTTTAAATTTATTATGGTTCGCACCCGTTTCGCTCCCAGCCCAACCGGATATCTACATGTAGGGGGTCTCCGAACCGCGTTATATTCCTATCTAATTGCCAAACAAAACAATGGCAAATTTTTGTTGCGCGTAGAAGATACGGATGTAAAGAGAACCGTGGATGGAACAATTGAGAATTTACTCAAGTCATTAAACTGGGCCGGGATTATGCCTGACGAAGGAGTTTTACTGATCAAGAAGGGAGAAGTTGAACAGATAGGGGACAAAGGACCCTATATTCAATCCCAAAGACTTGATTTGTATAGGAAGCACGCCGAACAGCTTATTGATCAGGGACACGCGTATTATTGTTTTTGTTCCGCCGAAAGGCTGGAAAAATTGCGTCAAGAACAACAAAAAAGAGGTCTTCCGACTGGTTACGACGGCCATTGCCGATCAATTCCGCCTGAAGAGGCCATGAAGCGCGTTCAGCCAGGAGAAGCGCGTGTGATCCGCATGAAAATGCCGACAGATGGGGAAACCGTTTTCAATGACTTAATCCGCGGCAAAGTTAAATTTCAGAATAAACTGTTGGATGATCAGGTAATAATCAAATCAGACGGCTATCCAACTTATCACTTGGCAGTAGTTGTTGATGACCACTACATGGAAATTACTCATATTATCCGCGGCGAAGAATGGTTAAGCAGCACTCCAAAGCATGTCCAGCTTTACAAATACTTCGGTTGGGAGGCGCCCAGCTTGGCGCATTTGCCGCTTTTATTGAATCCTGACAGAACAAAGCTAAGCAAGCGTCAAGGTGATGTGGCGGTTGAGGATTATAAGAATAAAGGGTACCTGCCGGAAGCGTTGATAAATTTTGTCGTTTTGTTGGGCTGGAATCCGGGTTCGGAAAAAGAGCTGTTTACGTTGGAAGAATTAATAAAGGAATTCTCATTGGAAAAGGTAAATAAGTCAGGCGCTGTTTTTAATATTGAAAAGCTTAATTGGATGAACAAACAATATATAAAAAACTTTTCCAACGATGAATTAATCGCGCGGGCGGAGCCATTTTTTGCGGAAAGGGGAATGGGGAAAGTGGAAAGGGGACTGCTTATAAAAGCCGTCTCTCTGGAACGAGAACGAATAACGGTTTTAAGCGAACTGCCGGAAGCATTGGCATTTGTATTCAATTTGCCGGACTACGCGCCGGAGCTTTTAGTGTGGAAAAAAAACAACGCCGATGAATTAAAAAAAGTTCTGCCTGAGTTAAAAGATTCCTTGTATAATTTTAGTGTTCAAGATTGGAATAAGCAAGTTCTAGAGCAAAAAATAGGGGAGTGGATTAAGCAAAAAATGTATTCAACCGGTTCCGTACTTTGGCCAATGCGAGTCGCGTTGTCCGGGCAGGATAAGTCGCCGGGTCCTTTTGAGATTGCGGAAGTGCTTGGAAAAAATGAAACTCTGGACAGAATTGAACTGGCAGAAAAGAAGGCGCGAGGTTTATGAAGTATAACGCCGTATGATATTTATTCGGTGGGGTTTAATAATTCCGGCATTTATCGCTTTGGCGCTTCTCATCAGCGGCGGTTTTGTAAATGCCGAGGTTGCGTGGCAAGCGGGGACGTTGAGCGTTGAATCATTAAACAGCGAAATTAATTCAAAAAAAGAAGTCATTAAACAGTTGGAGGAAACAATATCGGTATATAGGCGCAACATTGAGAAACTGCAATTGGAATCCACTTCGCTCCTAAATCAGCTGGGAATACTAGACAATCACATCGCTCGTTTGCAGTTGCAAATCACCCTTACAAGTGAGCGTGTTAAGCAATTTAAACTTGAAATTCAATCGTTGGAATTAAGCATATGGGCAAAAGAAAGCATAATAGACCGGCAACAGCGAATAATCGGAAAAATGGTGCAAAACGTCAATTCCGAACAGCAAAGAAACTATTTTGAGGTCATGTTAACGAGCAACGGCTTTTCTGACTTTTACGGCCAAATACAATATTTGCAAAGTATATACGCGGATTTGGGCAGATCAGTAAAGAGTCTGCGCCTGGCCAAAGAAGATCTGGAAGGAAAAAAACGAGAAGTTGAATCTCAAAAGCAAAAATTAGACAAGCTAAAAATAGAATTGGAAGAACAAAAAGACAGTTTGGACGAACAGGCTGGCTACAAAAAGAAGCTTCTTGTTGACTCAAACGCGTCCGAAATACGCTACAAAACCCTGATGGACAGCCTAAAGAGACAGTATCAAATTATTGAGGGCGAGGTGCGCAATTACGAGGACGAGGTTAGAAAAAGGTTGAACCAGCAGGATAAATTGTTAACAAATAATAACGAGCTGATCTGGCCTGTGCCATCGCGCTATATTACCGCTCGTTTTAGAGACCCGGATTATCCATTTAGACGAGTTTTTGAACACAGCGGCATGGATATAAGAGCCTCCCAAGGCACCCCTGTCCGCGCCGCCGATTCCGGCTATGTGGCGCGCGCCAAACGATGTTCCAGCGCGTCATGCTACAGCTACGTCTTGCTTGTGCACACCAGCAATCTTTCCACGCTTTATGGACATTTGAGCGGTATCGCGGCGGAGGATGATCAGTTTGTTAATAAAGGAGATATCATTGGATATTCAGGAGGCACCCCCAGCACAGTTGGCGCCGGCCCGTTTGTCACCGGCCCGCATATGCATTTTGAAACACGTTTAAACGGAATACCTGTGGATCCAATTAATTATCTGGTGCAGTAACTCGGATTATAATCATATTATTATCATATGCCAAAAAAACACCTAAAAGTCGCCGTATTAATGGGTGGTCTTTCGGCTGAAAGGGAAATTTCTTTAGTTACCGGACAAGCAGTGTATGATAATTTAGACAATAAAAAATATAAGCCGTTTCTTGTGGAAATGGACAAAGATTGTCGATTTTATTTAATTCAAAAAAATAAGAGTAAAAGGTTGTTGAATTTGCAAAATAAAGATAGAAAAATATTTGATCTGTTCTTTATAGCTCTGCACGGCGCTCTCGGTGAAGACGGCGCGATACAGGGTATGATGGAGTCGTTTGGCATATCGTACACAGGCCCGGGAGTTCTCTCAAGCGCGCTCGCCATGAATAAAGTCTACGCGGCCCAGATTTACAAAATTAACAATCTTCTTACGCCGAACTTCGTGGAAATTCAAAGAAACGGCTGGAAACAGAGTAAAGATGAGATTGCTAGCGGAATAATGGCGGATCTCGGTTCGCCAATTGTGATAAAACCGATTGACCAAGGTTCTGCTGTTGGGGTGACAATAGTAAAAACCAGAGAACAGCTTATCAAAGCCGTTGATAGAACCTTAAACAAATTTCCACGTTTAATGGCGCAGAAATTCATAAAGGGCAAAGAAGTTACCTGCGGAGTGTTAGAGGATAGAGGTGAGTCGTTTGCTCTCCCGCCAACGCATATTTTACCCAATCTGGGCGAATTTTATGACTATAAGTCAAAGTACGCCAAAGGCGGTTCTACCCATATCTGCCCGGCTGATTTTGCCCCGGAGGTTAATGTCAAAATTCAAGATTTGGCATTAAAGGCTCACAAAGCGCTCGGATGCCGCGGCATGTCTCGCACAGATATTTTTGTGGCTGATGACGGAAATCTCTATATTATTGAAACCAATACCATTCCGGGAATGACATCAACGAGCCTTCTGCCGGAAGCCGCCTCCAAAGCTGGCATTGATTTCAGCAGGATGTTGGATATGATTATTAAAGCCAGTTTATAATTTATTTGTCGCCGCTGTGAAATCTCTTGTGGATATCACGCAGATGCGGGTTAGTCACATGCGTGTAAATTTGAGTAGTTACAATATTTTTGTGTCCCAATAGTTCCTGCACGGAGCGCATATCAGCGCCATGTTGCAAAAGATCCGTGGCAAAACTGTGGCGCAGGGTATGGGGCGTAGCATCCACAGGCAGACCGGCCATGGCAGTGTATTTCCGAACCAAGCGTTCCACAGATCGAGGAGTAAGACGATGTTCTCTGTCATCATCGTTTTTTAGTTTTACATAATTTATAAACAGGGGAGTGTACAAGTCTTTGCGTGTCCTAAAATATTCAGCTAGCCACTTTAAAGCGCGATTTGAAAAATAAACCGTGCGTGTGCGGCCACCCTTGCCCGCGATACTCATTTCTTGTTCAGTATATTTTCCTTTGACTAAACTCTGAACGTTAAATGTCCTAATATTAAGCGACGTAAGCTCTGATACCCGCATGCCGGTGGAAAAGAGGACTTCTAAAATTGCCCTGTCACGCAATCCCTCCGCGTTCGTGGTGTTAGGCATGGATAAAAGCTTTTCAATTTGGTCGTAAGTCAAAAATTTAATAGACTTTTCTTTTTCTGTCAGTTTTGGTAAGGTAATCTTATTTGAAGGCAAGGATATGATATCTCTATCTGTAAAATAGTTTAGTAAATTTCTTAAGGCTATGAGGTAGTGGTTCTGCGTAGTTTTTTTTATGAACCTTCCCTTACCATCCTTCTTGCGAGACAAAAAAAGTCTATAGTTCCATATGTGGTCAGGAACTAATTCATGCGGCCTAAGACGGTGTAATTTACCATCTTCAAGCCATCTTTTAAACATTTTAAGGGCGTGATGGTAAGTCCTCACAGACATCGGGCTTAGGCCTTTTTCAACCTCGCAATAATCTAAAAAGCCTGCGAGGTGTTTTGTTATAGGATTGTTTGATTGGCGCATATTGAATTATTATCCTTGTTTGCTCTTCGCTAAATGGATGTTATACGACGTAGTATATCATTTTATATTCAGGTTCACAATAACTATTCCCCGCTACTTCCAATACACCCTCTCTCCATAGCGCAAATCAACGTATGATGAAGGTTTGTTATCCTTTAATAATGTTTTTAGATTGTAAATTTGAGAAAACGTGTCCAGTTTAGGATTGAAATATAAATTCCATGGTTGGCTCGTATATACCTTTATCCCCTGCGGCTCTGTATCCAAATAAAAGTAATCAACGGCGGCGATGTTCTGTTGTTCCAAACTGCCGTACCATTCAATCACCGTCATAATCAATTCCGTCGGCAGGACACCTCTCTGCTTTTCCGCAACCGCCTCGGCTCTGGCATTATACAATATTGGATAGGATCCATAACTCCGCCTGATTCTCCGAAAGTCCGGAACATGTTCTACAGCAGTGCTGGAAGCCGTGGTGCTGGTGGCTTGAGAGTTGACCAAGTCTAAAGTAGAGCTGCCGCTTGAAGGGTCCAACGGCTGCTGTTCATGGTCGGATGCCGAGATCGGCCTGAATTCAGACGGTCGTACTTCGGTAAGGAAATTTGTAACTGTGCCTCCTTTATCAAGAAGATAATACCCTTTCCCGTTATCGTAGATTAGAGCTGATAGTTTTTCGTTCACGTCAATAATAAGCTGGCCTGGAAAATTTTTTTCAACAACCGCGGAATTTAAGGAGTATATGTCCAACAGTTTCTTTTCTATGGCGTCCGTATCAAGTAAAAAATAATTTTTGCACGGTATTATCGTATGGCAATCTAAAAAAGACGATTCCACCAGCGCATTAATCTCCCCCCTGTTAATATTTTTTAGCCCGCTGTAATTTATCTCGTCAATGTTGAAGAAAGGCAAATAAAGGAGCAAACTTGTCCACGTCAAAATAAGCAAGCCTAAAATTGCGACCTTATATCCTGGACATCCGCGTCTTGAGTTCCTTTTAAAAGGATTACCACGGTAATGAAATGCCGAATTCGCGGTTGATATCGTTATCCTTGGCTTCTTTTTTTTAAGGCCGCGCGATAAACGAGACCATACGCTTTGGTATGGTCGGTAGCGGCGGTGGCTGTGTTGTGATTGAAAGTATTTCATTATTTCGTGATCCGCGGCAAAAGCGGATTGATTCTATCAACAATCTCGTAATTTATGGTGCCGGCCAAAGAGGCCAACTCATCTGCCGTGACCGCTTTGTTGTTTTCCGAGCCAATGAGTATGGCCGTGTCGCCCGCCTTAACATTAGGCGCATCGGTAACGTCCACCATTGATAAATTCATGCAAATACGGCCTCTAATCGGACATAATTTTTCTTTTATCAACACCGAAGCCGCGTTTGACAAACCGCGGTCATACCCGTCCCAATAACCTACCGGAATAATCGCCAGCGTGGTTGGCCTGCTTGTAGTGAATGTTCCGCCATAACCAATCTTGGCGCCGGCCGGCAAATTTTTTACCTGAATGATTTTCGTAAACCATGAAAGCGCCGGTTGAAGCGCTATAGACTCCCTTGATTTAGCTGAAGGATAAAGTCCGTAAAGGCTTAACCCCACGCGGATTGCGTTAAAGTTCGCTTTTGGATAACTCGTCAGAGCCGCCGAACAGGTCATATGACGCAGTGGTATCTCAATCCCTTTTCTCTGTAATTGGTACAAGACTTCTTGAAAAGTCAGATACTGGCGTTCCGTATACAATTCATCTTCTTCACTTGACGCAAAGTGACTCCACAAACCTTCCAGTTCCAAATTAGCTAATTTTTTCAGATGCTCAATAAAGTCCACGACTTGACTGGGCAAGATTCCGATCCGCGCAGCTCCGGTATCAACCTTCACGTGCACTTTAACTTTCTTGTTATTTTTTTCCCCTATTTTATTCAGGAACCGTGCCTGCTCTATCTGATAAACAGCAAAGCCAACTTTTTTACTGACGGCTCTAGACACCTTTTCAGTATTAAGTTCATAATAACTCAATATCAGTAACGGTTTGGATATTTTATGGTTTAAAAGTGCCAAGGCTTCGTCCAAACTCGCCACGCACAGCCTGTCCGCCTCTTTGCTTTTATCGCAAATTTGAGCGATATTAATGAGTCCGTGACCATAAGCATTAGCCTTGATAACCGGCATTAAAATAACTCCATCGCCCGCTTTGGCCCGGAGCTGTTTTAGGTTATGCAAAATTGCCTTTGAGTCAACCTCCACCCACGTCATCATACTCGCTAGCAGTTTAAAGCAGATTACGGCAGATTATGGCAACCGTTGCCTTATTCTGCATTAATCCGCCATACTCTGTTATAATCTGGCATCATATAGTTTATTATAACACAACCGCTGTATCCCGCAAAAAACCATTTTCAACGTTTTCTTACGCCATTTTGTTATTTAAGGATTTATATGAAACTTTGTAGTTTGGCGCTGCTTTGGCCACCAATTCCCAAAAGCTGGAACTGTGATTGAGTTCCCTTAGATGCGCCAACTCATGGGCGACAAGGTATTCTTGTTCGAGCGGAGTCAAAAAAATAATTCTATAGTTAAACGTTAACGTGCCGGATTTAGAACAACTCCCCCACCGTAATTTTTGATTTCGGATTGATATTTTTTTGTACGCGAAATTATATATCCTATTTATTCGTTCAACAGTATCGCGAGCCACGGCATAGGCGCTAGATTTAAGGCGCAAGTACTCTTCCCGATTCCCTTTTAATTTCCATCCCCGCCCCAGTTTTTTAAAGTATCTTATCTTGGCGAGCAGCCATTCTTTGGCTATGTTTGTCAAGTAAGATTCCACGTATTTGCCGGAAACATACCGCGGCGTGCTGACTACCACGGTGGCATCGCAATATACAATTAAGCGTAGCCGTTTAGCGCGCCTTGTCTTGCGATGCGTATATTCAATAATCTCGCTTCCTAGAATGAGTTTTTTTAATGTGGAGGGCATGGGCTTTCAATTGATTAGTGCAGTTTCCGCGTTTTTTTTAAAAGCAATTCGTACTCCTTAACTAACTGATGGTTGACCGAGGTTCTAAAAATTTTCAGCATTTCCTCGGCAAACCATAACGTCTGCTCTCTCCGCCCGTTAAACATTCTCCAGACTCTCTCCCCTCTTTTGGCATGCGCCGATATGATACTTTCCAGATTATTGATCTGATCGGCCAGCGACACGGCTACAGCTGCCGGCGGACCATTTTTTACGGATTCAATATACCTCAATTTATACAGTTGCCATGGTCCGCTTTTTCTAACCGTTAAAGCAGATACTATTTTAAACATATCGGCTCCAAGTACCTGCCTAAATTTTTTTGACGGATATGGCGTATCTTCCAATACATCGTGTACGAGCGCCGCGGCTACAGTTAGCGCGGAAAATTTATTGATGGCAAGCGTGAACGCAACGCCGACCGGGTGATATATATATGGCGAACCATCTTTACGCGTCTGGCCGCGATGGGCTTCAAAAGCAATTTGAAGAGCCTTCTCTATTAACTGAAATTTGTCAGATGAAGACATGAAGAAAAACAAATTTTACTTAACCTTACATTTTCTCAAAGCCAGTGTATTTTCGCAACACCTCCGGCACAATTACAGTTCCATCTTCCTGCTGGTAATTCTCAATGATTGCGGCCAAGGCTCGATCAGTTACCGCTGTCCCATTTAACGTATGAGCAAACTCGCGCCGGCCATCAGATGTCTTAATTTTTATGTTACTGCGTCGCGCCTGGAAGTCAGTCGTGTTGCTCACGCTGGTGAGTTCGCGGTATCTCCCCTGCCCGGGGAACCACCCTTCGCAATCATACTTTTTAGCCGCAGGAAAACCAAGATCGCCTGAACAAATGTTTACAACTTGATAGCTCAAGCCTATATCTTTCAAAACTTCTTCCTCAATTGATAAGAGCGATTCGTGCCAGACCCATGATTCTTCCGGCTTGCACACCACTACCATTTCCACCTTATAAAACTGATGAACGCGGAAAATGCCTTTTGTGTCCTTGCCATAGCTGCCGGCCTCGCGCCGAAAACACGGCGAAATAGCCGCGTATTTTTTGGGAAGTTCTTTTTCCTCAATCGTCTCGTCTTCATGAAAATAGACCATCGGTACTTCGGACGTACCTGCCAAATAAAGATTGTCCTCGCCGGGATTCACGGAGTAAATTTCATTTTTTTCCGCCGGGAAAAAGCCAGTTCCAAACATGGCGGCTTCTTTAACCAGAATAGGCGGCAGCACCAGTTCAAATCCTTTGTTAGTTACCTTATCAATGGCAAACTGCATTATCGCCCTTTCTAATTGTGCCACTTTGCCGCGTAAATAATAAAATCTTGATCCGGAAGCCCTGGCGCCGCGCTCCAAATCAATCAAATCCTTGACCGTCGTAACATCAAAGTGTTCTTTTGGAGCGAAATCAAAAGAAGGCTTCTCCCCTACCGCGCGCTCCACCCTGTTAAAGCTTTCATCCGGACCGATTGGAGTTGTGCCATGGTTAATGTTAGGTAATTTCATCAACAAAGATTGAACATATCCCTTTTTCTTTTCCATCAGATCTTCAAGACCGTCAACTTCTTCGCCCAATTTTCTCATTAATTTAATTTCTTCTTCAGTGGGTTTGCTTTTGGATTTTTTATTCCTTTCCGCGCGCAGTTCATCAATTTTCTTTTGCAAAGCATTTTTTTCATTATCAAGATCTAAAATTTCGCCGACATCAACGCTCACGTTGCGGCTTTGATTATTTTTCTCAACCAGCTCCTTATTTTCTCGGATAAATTTAATATCAAGCATATTCATGTATAGCTAAGAACAAAAGTGCCGCAGTAAATATATTTTTAGCTGTAAAATTGCTTGGCCGCGATGGCTGACGCTATTTTTCGCCGATATATTAAGTTCCGCGAACGTCTTTTTGAGGGGCGGATAGTAAAAAATAGAATCATAGCCCATTTGCTTGCATTAAAGCGCGCCCCGCGTTTCTGGACCGATACGCCTTTAAGCGCGTCCAAGATTTTTTCCATAGGTGGCTTGCATGTCTACTTTTTTGATTTTTTTTGACCTGTCTTTATTTTTGAACTTTTGTAAATTTCCGGCATGTAAGGAGACAAACGCACTATCCGAACATGATCTTCAACGGCGTCTTCCAGATTATCAACAAATACATGTTGGTCGTATCCTAAGGCAATTACATCCGGCTTCTCCTCATTTAAAACTTGGTATTTATCATCCAGACAGCCCAGCCTTACCTTATCGCCGATTTTTAGCTTTTCAATGTTCTGAAGACGCGCCTGTTCATTGTTAGAAGCTGTTTTGCCTTTGATATGACAGACAGTAATGTCCCTTGCCACTATTACCACAAGATAGTCGCCATATTTCTTTGCTTCCTTCAGCATGTGAATGTGTCCGGGGTGAATAACGTCAAAAGTTCCAAAAACAATTACCTTTTTCATAATTTGATTACTTTTCCGACTTAAGAGTGGGAAATAATATCACTTCCTTAAGATTGTCCGCGCCGACCAAAAGTTTAACCAGTCTGTCAATGCCCATCCCTAGTCCGGCGGTCGGCGGCATTCCATATTTTAACGCGGTTACAAAATCTTCGTCATAAGGCATGCCTTCCTCATCGCCTTTAGCGCGCAAACATTCCTGCTCTTTAAAACGAGCCTCCTGATCAAGCGGATCATTAAGCTCGGAAAATCCATTACACAGCTCGTTTCCTCCAACGCAAAGAAGCTGCATCCTTTCGGCGTAGCGCGGATTGTCATATTTTCTCTTGGCAAGCGGCGACAATTCAACCGGATGATCAATTATAAATATAGGATTTATGATATGTGGCCGCACGCATTTTTTATAAATCTCATCTACCAATTTTCCGTAGCCGCTCTCCTTGTCAACGTTCTCCACCTTTAGCTCAATGGCTTTATTGTAAAGCTTGGGCTGGTTGGGATAATTTTCAATATCAAGGTGGGCGTACTTGCCGAGCAATTCTCTCATGGTTTTCCTCGGATATGGAGGCGTAAAATCCACTTCTTTGCCTTCCGCGGTAAATTTAAGCGACAATCCAACGCTTTGAATAAGTCGCGGCAGCAACTCCTCGATTAAATCCATCAGCTTGTTGTAATCGGCGTAGGCCCAATAAAATTCTATCTGCGTGAATTCCGGATTATGGTTCTGATCTATGCCCTCATTTCTGAAGCATCTGGATATTTCATAAACTTTTTCAAAACCGCCCACAATAAGACGCTTTAGATAAAGCTCCGGCGCGATCCTCAAGTACAATGTCATGTCTAAAGCGTGGTGGTGGGTGACAAAAGGCCTGGCATTGGCGCCGCCATAAATAGGCTGCAAAATCGGCGTCTCAACTTCAAAAAAATCTCTGCTGTCAAAATAATTTCTTATTTCACGTACCAGCAAACTCCTAGTTCGCGCGACGCGCATTGATTCCTCATTGGCCAGCAAATCAAGATAACGCTGACGATATCTAATTTCAATATTCGAAAGTCCGTGAAATTTCTCCGGTAACGGCAATAAAGATTTGGAGAGAAGTGTCAGAGAACCGGCCATTACTGTGATTTCGCCCTTTTTAGTCAAAAAGACGGATCCGGTAACAGACACAAAGTCGCCAAGATCAAAATTCTTTAAAAAAAACTTATATACGCTGTCTTCAAGCTCTTTGGCCGAAAACGCCACCTGCATCTTGCCGCTTGCGTCCTTTAAATGCGAAAAACAAAGTTTGCCCATATCTCTTTTTGACAGGAGCCGTCCCGCGATAGTAACTACGCTTTCAACCGGGCTTTGGCGCGCTTCCGCGATGCTATGCGTTCGTTCAGCGCGAGCCGGATACGGATCAATGTTTATTTCCTTCAAGGATTGTAATCTTTGAAGACGCGCGGCTTCTTCTGTTTGATGCTCATTCATAGGAATGAAGATATGGCATGATAGCTTAGCAAAATTATTATACTCTTTTTTGCGCTTAAAGTCAAAAAAACGGGGCTCTATACTAATTAGTGTGGTGGATAAATAGAAAATAGTGGTAACATTAGCTGTGAAAGCGAGATTCTCATCTCCAGCTAACAATTAACCACTATTTCTATGCGGAAATATATCAGCAAAATGTT
>Ga0209211_10003212_pt1 | contig 26983 bp, 22 predicted proteins | sample RifGroA2_FD_183992 | JGI IMG/M metagenome (GOLD analysis project Ga0209211, IMG submission 183992) | Groundwater microbial communities from Rifle, Colorado, USA - Groundwater A2 (SPAdes) (version 2) | ecosystem: Environmental > Aquatic > Deep subsurface > Groundwater | place: Rifle, Colorado...
AGATTTATGAGTGTAGAACGCGAACAGATTCTGCGGGAGATGGGCCTGGGGCCGGTCTGGAAACTGCGCGCGGCGCCTGCGCCAATACCGGCGGAAGAAGTCGTGGCGCCCTCCTCGGTCGCAGCCGAACCGCCGCGCGAGATCGCGCCGACCATCGCGCCGACCATCGCGCCGACCGTTGCCACGACGGCGCCGCTTGCGGCGATGGGCTGGGATGAGCTTGCCGCAACGGTGGCGGCGTGCCGTCAGTGCCGACTTTGCGAGGCGCGCAAGCAGGCGGTGCTGGGCGTCGGCGACCGCAATGCCGACTGGCTATTTGTCGGCGAGGGTCCGGGCGCCGAAGAAGACCAACGCGGCGAACCCTTCGTCGGCCAGGCCGGCAAACTGCTGGACAGCATGCTGGCGGCCATCGGTCTCAAGCGCGGCGAGGACGTGTATATCGCCAACGCCGTCAAATGCCGACCGCCCGACAACCGCACTCCGGCGCCGGACGAGACGGCCACTTGCCGGCCCTGGCTGGAACGACAGATCGAATTGATCCAGCCCAGGCTGATTGTCGCGTTGGGCCGTCCGGCGGCGCAGACGCTGTTGCAGACAGAGGTGAAGATCGCTGCCGCACGCGGCAAGCTGCACGATTATCGCGGCATTCCCCTGATCGTCACCTATCATCCCGCCTACCTGCTGCGTACCCTGCTGGACAAGGCCAAGGCCTGGGAGGATCTTTGTTTCATGCGACACACGATGCAGAAGCAAAAGAACCGCTGATGGCGCACGACAGCGAAGCCGCGGCTACCCGATTTACGGTGAAGTTCCTTCACGAACTCTGATACCGACGGTTTTCCTTCGTGCATCTGGACCGCTACGTCAACACTCTCGGCCGGCATCTCAAGGCCCGCTTCGGCCAGCACGTGCGGAAACTGGCGCTGGACGCCGGATTCACCTGCCCGAATCGCGACGGGACCCTGGGGCGTGGCGGCTGCGCATTTTGCAGCGTTCGTTCTTTCAACGAAGGCGATTCAAGCCTTCCACTCGGCGAGCAACTCGCGGCGCGGCGGACCGAACTGAAGCGCGCCAGCCGCTATATCGCTTACTTCCAGGCCTACACCAGCACCTATGCGGAGGTCGAGGAATTGCGCCGCCTCTATGCCGAGGCCACCCGCCAGACCGATATTGTCGGCCTGTGCGTCGGCACCCGCCCCGATTGCGTGCCCGATACCGTCCTGGAAATCCTCGCCGACTATCGGCAACGAGGTTACGAGGTGTGGCTGGAACTCGGCCTGCAAAGCGCCCATGAAGAAACCTTGCGCCGCATCAATCGCGGCCACGGCTTCGCCGCCTACGTCGATGCCGTTGCACGCGCCCATCGTCACGCCATCCCCGTCTGTACGCATTTGATTCTCGGCTTGCCGGGTGAATCGGATGTCATGTGCAGAAGAACTCACGCGCGGGTTCTCGAACTCGGCGTCGCCGGTCTCAAGCTGCATCCGCTGATGATCGTCAAGGGCAGCAGCATGGCCGCCCAGTACGCGCGCGGCGAACTGGCCGCGCCGTTGATCGACGACTATGCCGCCGCAGCGGCCGACCTGATCCGGCGCACGCCGCCGGAGGTGGTGTTTCATCGGGTAACGGCCACCGCGCGGGAACCGACGCTGATCGCGCCGGACTGGTGCCACACCTCGTGGCCGGCAATTCATGCCATTTGCAACGACCTGATTCGCAACGGCATCCAGGGCTGTCACGCCAATCAGTGATGCGTCGCGTCGTCCAGGTGCGCGACATCGTCGCGCTCGCGTTGATTGGCCTCGTGCTGACGCTTGACCAGCCACATCGCGCCGCCGACGAACAGGCCGAACAGGACGATGATCCAGTAAATCGACAACTGGGCCTTGAGCAGCGCGGAGTAGACGCTGGTCATGATCAGGATCGAAAGATTCTCGTTGAAGTTCTGCACCGCGATGGAATGTCCGGCGCCCATCAGGATGTGGCCGCGATGCTGCAACAACGCGTTCATCGGCACCACGAAGAAGCCGGAAAGAACGCCTATCAGAATCAGCAGCGGCGCCGCCAGCCACATGTCGCGCACGCCGATCATGCCGATGACGCCGATGCCCATGGCGATGCCCAGCGGGATCACGCGCACTGATTTCTTCAGGGTGATCATGCGCGCCGCGAGCACGGCGCCAATGGCCACGCCGACGGCGACCACGCCCTGCAACAGACTGGCCTTCGACAGATCCAGATTCAAGGCCATCCTGGCCCATTCCAGCACGATGAATTGCAGCGTCGCACCCGCGCCCCAGAACAGCGTGGTGACCGCCAGCGAAATCTGGCCCAGTTTGTCGCGCCACAGCAGTTTGAGGCAGTGATTGAATTCATGGAACAGATAGACCGGGTTCTTCTTCAGCGGCTTGTGATCGACGCCGGTATCCGGAACGTAGAGATTGAACAGCGCGGCGACGAAGTAGAGCGAACCGATGATGACCAGCGTCATCTCGGCCACACTGTCGACACCGGTGTCGATCACCGGAAAATCGAAGGACAGCAGGCTGTGCGCGATTTCCGGCCTGATCAGCGCGCCGCCCAGCACCACGCCGAGGATGATGGCGCCGACCGTGAGGCCCTCGATCCAGCCATTGGCGACGACCAGCAGCCGGTGCGGCAGGTATTCGGTGAGGATGCCGTACTTGGCCGGCGAGTAGGCGGCCGCGCCGAGTCCGACCACCGCGTAGGCCAGCATCGGATGTACGTCAAGGAACATCAGACTGCAACCAAGAATCTTGATGCCGTTGCTGATGAACATGACCCGCCATTTGGGCATGGAATCCGCAAAGGCGCCGACGAAGGCCGCCAGCGCCACGTAGGACACGGTAAAGCAGGTTTTCAGCAGGGGTTCATAGGCCGCCGGCGCGTGCATGTCGCGCAGGATGGCGATGGCGGCGATCAGCAGGGCATTGTCGGCCAGCGCTGAGAAAAACTGCGCCGCCATGATGATGTAGAAACCTGTACTCATTGAGTGACCGTATTTTGGCCTGCGGGTTTATATCACGAAAGGCGCGCCACAACGGAGATGTCGCGGCGCACGGCAAAGTCAATTGCACTTGGGAATACCGCGTCTGTCGCAAGTTCTTGAGGTATAAATTGTGTTCATGAGGTGTGTTTTGTGATTGAATACCGCCCTTAAGCAATTTCTTCACATCGGAGGTGGTATCCATGGCTGATCGCCGGCTTCAGGTTTTTCACGCGGTTGCCAAGCAGTTGTCGTTTACCAAGGCGGCGGAAGTGCTGTTCATGACGCAGCCGGCCGTGACTTTTCAGATCAAGCAACTCGAAGAGCACTTCAGCACACGGCTTTTTGATCGCGGCCATGGACGCATTACGCTCACGCCGGCGGGCGACGTGGTGCTCGGCTATGCCGAAAGAATTCTGGGGCTGTCGTCCGAGATGGACGTGCGACTGTCCGAATTGACCGGGGAGATCGGTGGCTCGTTGATGGTGGGCGCCTCGACCACGATCGCCGAATTCATGCTGCCGGGGATACTCGGCGAATTCAAATCGACTTATCCCGGCGTGCGTTCGCATCTTATCGTTGGCAATTCGGAGACGATTGAACACCGCGTCATGGAACACACCATCGACATCGGCTTCATCGAATCGCTGCCGCACGAGCCGACGCTGGAAGGCGTGGTGTGCTGCGACGATGAACTGGTGGTGATCTGTCATCCGCGCTTTCCGCTGGCGCGGAACAAGGAACTGACCCCGCAGAAGCTGCTCGGACATGCATTCATATCGCGTGAACCCGGTTCCGGAACGCGCGAGTTCACCGAAAAATTCTTCCGCAATTCGGGAATTGCGTTCGATCAGATGAATGTGGTGATGGAACTTGGCAGCCCGATTTCCCTCAATGGCGTCGTCGAAACCGGATTGGGCTTCGCCATCGCTTCGCGCGTTTCGGTGACCAAGGAACAACGGCTGGGCGACATTGTCGCCATACCGCTCAGGCCGCGCCTGATCCGTCCACTCTCGATGGTCTATCCGAAAGAGAAATTCCGCTCGCGGCTGGTTGCCGCCTTTGTCGATTTCGCTTCTGTGCGGCTGCGCGACCCGGTCACGACGAAGTCATAAGACGGAGCATGTCGCGACCGATACGCGCACGGCTGGACTGGTCGGCGCTGCGCCACAATCACAGTGTTGTGCGACATCATGTCGCAAGTTCCAGGGTATGGAGCGTGGTCAAGGCCGAGGCCTATGGCCATGACCTGTTGTCCGCGGCACGTGCCTTGAGGGATATTACCGACGGCTTTGCGCTGGTGGAACTGGAAGGCGCCATGGCGCTGCGCGACGCGGGAATTTCGCAGCCGATCCTGATGCTGGAAGGCCCGTATCAGGCGGATGAACTGCCTTTGTTCGCCGAGCTTGAACTGACCCCCGTGCTGCACACGATGTGGCAGGTCGATGCGCTGGTCGACGCCCGTCTGCCGGCGCGCCTGCCGGTCTACCTGAAGCTCAATACCGGCATGAACCGCTTGGGTTTCAACGCGGATGATTTCAGCGTGGCGCTGGCCAGGCTCGCCGCCGCCGATTGCATGGAATCCGTCACGCTCATGACGCATTTCGCCGACGCCGACGAAGAGCGCGGCATCGGTCAACAGATGCAGCGTTTTCGCGCCATGGCGGATGGCCGCAAACTGCCCGTGTCGCTGGCCAATTCCGCCGCCCTGCTGCGCTTCCCGGAAGCATTGGGGGACTGGGTGCGCCCTGGCATCATGCTCTACGGTTCATCGCCCTTCCCCGCCATGCAAAGCGCCGCCGAACTCGATCTGCGACCGGTGATGACGTTGGAAAGCGAGTTGATCGCCGTGCGCCAACTTGAGGCGGGCGCCGCCGTGGGCTACGGCAGCAGCTTCGTGGCGGATGAATCGATGCGCGTCGGCGTGGTGGCCTGCGGTTATGGCGACGGCTACCCGCGTCACGCGCCGACCGGTACGCCGGTGCAGGTCGGCGGACAGCGCACGCGCACCCTGGGCCGGGTCTCGATGGACAAGATCTGCATCGACCTGAGCCAACTGCCGTCAACAGTCGGCGTTGGCGATACGGTGACGCTGTGGGGTGGCGAGGGTGACATGCATCTGCCCGCCGACGAGGTGGCCGCCGCCGCCGGCACCGTGGCCTACGAGTTGTTCTGTGGCCTCGCCGCGCGCGTACCGGTGATCGAAGTTAATTGATAGCCATCTGATGGCGAAAGCAAAAACCCAGTATTCCTGCACCGAGTGCGGCGCCAGTTCGCCCAAGTGGCAGGGGCAGTGTCCGGGCTGCGGCCAGTGGAACACCCTGGTCGAGGCGGTGATCGAAAGCGCGCAGCCGGCGGGTCGCAACTTCGCTGCGCTGGGCGCCGCCGACGGCGTGCAACTGCTGGCCGGGATTCGACCGCGCGAGGAACCGCGCCAGCCCACCGGCGTCGAGGAATTCGACCGCGTGCTGGGCGGCGGCCTGGTGGCCGGCGGTGTGGTGCTGATCGGCGGCGACCCCGGCATCGGCAAATCGACGTTGCTGTTGCAGGCTCTGGCGCGACTGGCCCAAACCAACCAGAACGTGCTGTATGTGTCGGGCGAGGAATCCGGCGAGCAGGTCGCCTTGCGCGCCAGGCGTTTGCAGCTCGATGTCGGTGGCATGCAGTTGCTGGCCGAGATCAATCTGGAAAAAATACTCGCCACGCTGGTGAACCTGCGCCCGGCGGTGGCGGTGATCGACTCGATCCAGACCGTGTGGTCGGACGCCATGCAGTCGGCGCCCGGCTCGGTGGCCCAGGTGCGCGAATGCGCCGCGCAACTGACGCGCTTCGCCAAGCAAAGCGGCACCTGCGTCATCCTCGTCGGCCATGTCACCAAGGAAGGCAGCCTGGCCGGCCCGCGCGTGCTGGAACACATGGTCGATACCGTGCTCTACTTTGAGGGCGACACGCATTCCAGCTTCCGTCTGGTGCGCGCGGTCAAAAACCGCTTCGGCGCGGTCAATGAACTCGGTGTGTTCGCCATGACCGAGAAGGGACTGCGCGGCGTCGCCAATCCCTCGGCGCTGTTCCTCTCGCAGCATTCGCTGGACGTTGCCGGTTCCTGCGTGCTGTGCACCCAGGAAGGCACGCGGCCCCTGCTGGTGGAGATCCAGGCGCTCGTCGACGGCTCGCAGATGCCCAATCCGCGCCGGCTCACCGTCGGCCTCGAACAGAATCGCCTGGCGATGTTGCTGGCGGTATTGCATCGTCATGCAGGCATCGTCTGCGCCGATCAGGACGTGTTCGTCAATGCCGTCGGCGGCGTCAAGATCGCCGAGCCGGCGGCCGATCTGGCGGTGTTGCTGGCCATCGTTTCGTCATTGCGCAACAAGCCGCTGCCGGGCAAGCTGGTGGTCTTCGGCGAAGTCGGCCTGGCCGGCGAAATCCGCCCCGCGCCGCGCGGCCAGGAACGCCTCAAGGAAGCCGCCAAGCTCGGCTTCAGCCACGCCATCGTACCCAAGGCCAACGCGCCGCGACAGGCCATCAAGGGCATCGAAGTCATCGCGCTGGATCGCATCGAGCAGGCCATCGAACAGATGCGGGCGTGGTGAACTTTTTTTCATCGTTGCGACTGGCCCGGTGCATGCTGGCCCGCGACTGGCGTGCCGGCGAACTCACGGTGCTGGGCATCGCCCTGGTGCTGGCGGTCGCCGCCCTGACCAGCGTCGGCTTCCTGACCGACCGCGTCGAGCAGGCGCTGAAGCTGGAATCGCACCAGTTGCTCGGCGGCGATCTGCTGCTGACCGCCGATCATCCGTGGTCGAACAGATTTCGACACGAGGCGGCGGCACGCGGACTGCGGCAGGCCGAGAGCGTCACCTTCCCCAGCATGGTGAGCCTGGGCGATGCCGCCGTGCTCGCCGAAATCAAGGCGGTGTCGGCTGGCTATCCCTTGCGTGGCGCCTTGCGCACCGCGTCGGTACTCAACGCCGCCGATGACGTCAATCCGCGCGTGCCGCAAGCGGGCGAAGCCTGGCCCGACGAGCGCCTGGCGACGACCCTGAGTCTCGCCGCCGGCACCTCGCTGGCGCTCGGAAAAATCGCGGTGGTCAGCGGCCCGGTGCTGACCCTGGAACCGGATCGCGGCATGAACGTGTTTGCGCTGGCGCCGCGCCTGATGATCAACCTGGCCGACTTGCCGGCGACCGGCCTGATCCAGAGCGGCAGCCGCGTGCGCTATCGCCTGCATCTGGCCGGTGAAACGGCGGCGGTGGCGACGTTCGAGGCCTGGGCCAAGACGCAGTTGGCACGTGGCGAAAGTATCGAAAGCCTGGACAACGCGCGGCCCGAGATCCGCAACGTGACGGAACGGGCACAGCGCTTCCTGCGTCTGGCGGCGCTGCTCGCGGTGATTCTGGCCGCCGTGGCCGTGGCGCTGGCCGCCGAACGTTACATGCGGCGGCATCTCGACGGCTGCGCGGTGATGCGCTGCATGGGCGCCTCGGGCCGGCAACTGCTGCTGATTCACGGCGGCGAATTCCTGCTGTTCGGGCTGGCGGCAACGCTGGCGGGTTGCCTGCTGGGCTATGCCGTTCAGGTAGCTTTGCAAACCTTGCTCGCCGGTTTGCTGGTGGCGAAGCTGCCGGCGCCCTCGCTGCTGCCCTGGCTGCATGGACTGCTGGTGGGCGTCACGCTGATCGTCGGCTTCGCCCTGCCGCCATTGCTGCGCTTGCGGCGCGTGTCGACCATCCGCGTGCTGCGTCGCGAATGGAGCGCATCCGAACCCGCCTCGGTCGGCGCCTGGCTGCTGGGCGCACTGGTGCTGGCCGCGCTGATGCTGTGGATGGCCGGAGAACCGCGCCTGGGACTGATCGTGCTGGGCGGTTTCGTCATCGCGCTCGGCTTCTTCACCGGCATGGCGCGCCTGCTGCTTGCCGCCTTGAGTCGCCTGCGACCGGTCGGCAGGGGTTATGGCTGGCGTCACGGCCTGGTCAATCTGCGGCGGCGACTGGCGGCGACACTGGTGCAGGCGGTGGCGCTGGCGCTGGGCCTTACGGCGCTACTGCTGCTCACCGTGGCGCGCGGCGATTTGCTCGACAACTGGCAGGCGCGCGTGCCGGTCGACGCGCCGAATCGATTCGCGATCAATATCCAGCCCGATCAGCGTGTCGCCATCGCCGACTTCTTCAAGGCGCGCGGGCTGCCTGCGCCGGCGCTGGAGCCGATGGTGCGCGGTCGCCTGGTGCGGATCAATGACAAGGCGGTCGGGCCGGAAAGCTATGCCGACGATCGCGCCCAGCGCCTGGTCGATCGGGAGTTCAACCTGTCGTGGTCGGCTCAACTGCCTGCCGGCAACACGGTCAGCGGCGGGCGCTGGCACGGCGTCACGCCAACCGCGGAGTTTTCCGTCGAGCAAGGTCTGGCCGAGACGCTGAACCTCAAACTGGGTGATCGCCTGGCCTACGACATCGCCGGCAACCGGGTCGAGGCGACGATTACCAGTTTGCGCAAACTCGACTGGGATTCGATGCGCGTCAATTTTTTTGTCATGACGCCGCCCGGCGTGCTGGACAATTTCCCGGCAAGCTACATCACCAGTTTTCATCTGCCGCCAGACAAAACCATCGTCATAGCAGAGCTGGTGCGGGCCTTCCCCAACCTGACGGTGATCGATGTCGCCGCATTGGTCAGGCAACTGCATGCGACCATAGACCAGGTGGCGCGCGCCGTGCAACTGGTGTTCGGCTTCGCCGTGCTGGCGGGCCTCGCCGTGCTCTACGCGGCGCTGCAAGCCAGCGGCGACGAGCGCCGCCACGAGTTGGCCGTGCTGCGCGCCCTGGGCGCCCGCAGCCGACAACTTTCCAGCGCGCTGCTGGCCGAGTTTGCCGCGCTCGGCGCGCTGGCCGGCCTGCTCGCCGGCATCGCCGCCAGCCTCATCGGCTGGGGTTTGGCGCGCTTTGCCTTCCACCTCGATTACCTGCCGCAGCCGGCATTGTGGCTGATCGGCCTTCTCGTCGGCACCGTGCTGGTCGTCGTCGCCGGCTGGCTGGGCGCCTCGTCGATGCTGCGCCAGTCGGCGCTGCCGGTATTGAGGGCCGCGCAGTAGGGCTTCCGGTGTCGCGGGTTTGCGGTTGACACCATGCCAGACGTGGTCAAGAATGAAGTTCGCTTGAAATTTATTGGTTGCGGCCTGAACGTGGTTGCGGAAGGAGGTTCCCGTGAAACGTATCCTGATGCTGTTGTGCTGTGCGATGTCCGCAGTGGCGCTGGCCGGTCCGCTGGACGAGAAGAAGGCCGACGCGCACCTGAAGGCGATTGCGGCGAGCAATGTCGAGGCCATGATGGCCGACTATGCGGACGATGCCTATATGGACTGGGTGGGCGGACCGCTCGAGGGCCGCTACCGCGGCAAGGCGGCGATTCGTGCGGTATGGCAGAAGTTTGTCGCCGCCAACGACGGCCAGCCGCGTCCGGCGCGCGTCGGCAAGCTCTCCGCCTATGCCAATCCGAAAGGCGCGTCGCTTGCGGTCGAGGCTGAATATGGCGGCAAGACTCCGCTCAAGGCATGGCATGCGCTGGTCTATCGCGATGGCGCGTTGACTACCGAAATATGGCAGATCGCGCCGGCCATCAAGGTTGGCGACTGAGGCCGCGCCAGGCACTGCTTGCGCTGGTCCTGGCGTGGGCATGCGCCGCAAACGCGGCGAGCCTGACGGTGACTGTCAAGACGCCGGCGGGAGCACCGGTCAAAGACGCCGCCGTCGTCCTTGAGCCGACCAGCGGGACAGCGCCCCCGGCGCGGCAGCGTGCGGCCATCGAGCAGCGTGGCCGCGAGTTCATCCCCCACCTGACCATCGTGCAGAAGGGCACGGCGATAGACTTTCCCAACCACGATCCCTTCAAGCACCACGTCTACTCCTTTTCGCCGGCGAAAGTTTTCGAGATCAAGCTCTACGCCGGCAAGCCGGCCAACCCGGTAATTTTTGACAAGACCGGAGCAGTCGCGCTTGGCTGCAACATCCACGACTGGATGGAGGCCCATGTGCTGGTGGTCGATACCCCCTGGTTTGCGAAAACCGGCGCCAATGGCGTGGCGCGGATCGAGCGCGTGCCGGCGGGGGCCTATCGTCTGCGCCTCTGGCATCCGCGCCAGAAAGCGCCCGCGGCGGACAGCAGCGTCGATCTCGGCGGCGCAATGCGCAAGCTTGATCTCACGCTCGACGTGACGCCGCGCGTCATCGTGCCGCGGCCGCCAGTCGACGCCGGCGGCTATTAGTCTCCAAATGACCCTGTTCCGCACGCTCGAACGCCGCATCGCCGTGGTCTTCGTCGGCTTGCTGGTATTCGTGATGTTGCTGATGCTGCTCATCGTCGCACGCAGCGGCGAAGCCATCATCATGGCCGAATCGCAGCGCCAGCTTGCCGCCGGGGCGCGCAACTTCGGCAAGCTGGTCGATCGCGACCAGCGCCAGCTCGAGCTCGCGGCGAGCGTGCTGGCGGGGGATTTCGGCTTCCGCGAGGCCATCGCGACGCAGGATCGCGCCACGGTGCATTCCGTCTTGCGCAACCACGGCTACCGTATCGGCGCCCGCGTCATGATGGTCCTTTCCCTGAATGGGGAGGTGATCGCCGATACCCAGCGCCCCGACCAGGCGCCACGTCCCTTCCCCTTCGGCGAACTGCTGCAAGCGGCGCAGCAGGCCGGACGCAGCGGTGGTGTGGCGCTGATGGCTGACGGTCTGCTCTACCAGATCGTGATCGTGCCGATCCTGGCGCCGGTGCGCGTGGCCTGGGTGGTGATGGGTTTTCCGGTGGAGGACGCCTGGGCAGCGGAATTCGCCCGCGTCAGCGGACTGGATGTCAGCGTGGTTGCAACTGGCGAGAGTATCCACGCCAGTTCGCTGTTGCCGGAGCTGCGCGGCGCGCTGGAAAAGACGCCATGGACCATGCTGGACGAGCAGCCGCGGCCCCTCACGCTCGACGACCGCAACTACCACGCCGTCGCCCTGCCGTTTGGTCCGCAGGCGCGCGTGCTGCTGCTGCATTCGCTGGAACCCAGCGAAGCCGTATTCCGCGAACTCGAGCGCATCCTGGAAATCATCGCGGCATCCGGCATCGCGCTGTTCGTGGTCGGCAGCTTCGGGCTGGCACGGCGCATCGCCGGCCCGGTCAACACCCTGGCCAAGGCGGCACAACGCATCGAGGCGGGCGACTACAGTCATGCCGTGGCGGTAACAGCACCGGACGAGATCGGCCAACTGGCCGCCAGTTTCGAAAGCATGCGCACCGGCATCGCGGCGCGCGAGCTGAAGATAATTCGACTGGCATACGAGGACACCCTCACCGGACTGCCGAACCGCACCCGTCTCGCGGAACATCTGGCCGGACTCGATCCCACGGCTACCGCGATGGTCGCCGTGCTCGACCTCGATCGCTTCGCGCCGATCAATGATGCGCTCGGTCACCCGGTCGGCGACCGGCTGTTGCAGCAAGTCGGCGAGCGGCTGGCCAGCCTGCTGCCGCCACAGGGCATGCTGGCGCGTTTGTGGGGCGACGAGTTTGCATTCGTCGTCGCTGGCGCCGCTGATGAATCGGCGCGCGACTTTGCCGCACGCCTGCTGGCGGCGTTGCGCGAACCGATCGAGGTCGACGGTCAGAAACTCGACGTCAGCGGCAGTCTCGGCATCGCCTTTCGTCCGGCCGACGGCCGCGACATGGATACCCTGTTGCAACGCGCGGAACTGGCGATGTACGCGGCCAAGCGGCGCCAGTGCGGTTATGCGCTGGCCGAGGACATCGGCGCCGGGCCGCCGCCGGAACAGTTGTCGATGATCGGCGAAATGCGCGAGGCGCTGGAGCGGCGCGAGTTCGTCCTTTACTACCAGCCGAAACTTGCCCTCGCCTCCAACCGCGTCGTCGGCGCCGAGGCCCTGTTGCGCTGGCAGCATCCCCAGCGCGGCCTGGTGCCGCCCGGTCGCTTCATCCCGTTCGCCGAACAGACCGGCTTTATCCGCGAGATCACGCCCTGGCTGTTGGGGGAAGTCGCGGCGCAGGCCGCCGCCTGGCGCGAGCGCGGCATTTGGGTGGTTGTTTCGGCCAACCTGTCGGCACGCGACCTGCTCAATCCCGACCTCGTCGGCTTGATGCGCGACCTGCTCGACGTGCACCAGTTGCCGCCGTCCGCGCTGTGCCTGGAAATCACCGAAAGCGCCCTGATGGAGGACCCGACGCTGGCGCTGGCCCACCTCGCCGAACTCGCCGCCCTCGGGCTCAAGCTCTCGATCGACGACTACGGCGCCGGACAGGCCTCCCTGTCCTACCTCAAGTCGCTGCCGGTGCATGAACTGAAAATAGACCAGAGCTTCATCGGCTCCCTGGCGACATCGCCCAAGGACGCCGCCATCGTGCGCTCGACCATTGCCCTGGGCCATGCGCTTGGCCTGACCGTGGTCGCCGAAGGCATCGAAGGCGAGGCCGACCTCGACTGGCTGGCGGCGGCCGGCTGCGATATCGGCCAAGGCTATTTCATCTCGCGCCCGATGGCGGCCCCGGCATTCGCCGACTGGATATTGGCCCAAGCCGTTACATGCAACGATTGAGTGGGAACGGATTGCTGTAGGCGGAACCCACTCCGGGACTGGCTGCTAATGCGCGCGCCGCGACTGCTGCCAGGCGATGACCGCCCGATTGGCGTGCGCCAGCATCGGCTCGAAAGCCTCGCCGGGCAACGCCTGGCGCAAGACAGTGAACAGTTCCTGCGTGGTCTCCCGCGCAAGACCCTCGCTGGCCGCGGCATCCGTCAGGCAGCGCAACTGAATGTGGGCGAGCGCGTCGGCGGTCAGACGCCAGCCGAGCGTCGGCATTTGACCGACCAGCGCCACCAGCATGCCGCCCAGCGCGGCGAGAATGGCCAATGCCTCATCCCGCTCCTCGCAGGCGATCATGGCGTGCCACAATGCCATATGTATGTTGCGGCGCAATTCCATCTTGAAATCGACGGCATCGCTTTCGTGCTGCTCGATGGCGGCGAATTGCCGCTGCAAGCGCTCCTCGGCGATGGCGTCCAGCTCGCCGCGCAGGGCGCCGAGCAAAGCGCCGATGCCGGGAATCGCCGCGAGGCCGAACGCCTGGCACCAGGCCAGCCGCCACTGGTCGATGCCCGCCAGCAGCAAGGCCAGCCGCAAGGCGCGCGCGTCGTCATCCGCCGCCGCGCGAACCCAGTTGCGGGCAAGGCGCTCGATTTCGGCCACGGCGGTCTGGACGGCATCTGCGTCGCCCTCCAGCGTCAGGCGGAAGATTCGCGTGAAGGCATCCTGCGCCATGCGCGCGGCAAGCCGCTGCACGTCAGGCGTGACAAGCCCCGCAAGATCATCGGGCGGCAGGGTTGAGGGTTCGTTCATATCGTCAAGAATACCGTCCCCGCCTCTCGCGGGGACATAATCCAGTCCGGTCAATCAAAGTCGCCATTATGCAGATATGGGTCGATGCCGACGCCTGCCCCGGCGTCATCAAGGAAATTCTCTACCGCGCCGCCACGCGGCATGGCCTGCCGCTGGTTCTGGTCGCCAACCAGTGGCTGCGGGTGCCGCCCTCGCCTTACATCAGGGCGGTACAGGTGCCGCAGGGTTTCGACGTGGCCGATAGCCATATCGTCGAACAGGCGGCGCCGGGCGACCTGGTGATCACCGCCGACATCCCGCTGGCGGCGCTGGTGATCGACAAGCAGGCCTTTGCGCTCAATCCGCGCGGCGAGTTCTACAGCGCCGAGAACATCCGCCAGCTACTCGACATGCGCAACTTCATGGACACCCTGCGCAGCAGCGGCGTCGAAACCGGCGGGCCACCCGCCTTCAGCCACGCCGACCGGCAAAGCTTCGCCAATCAACTCGACCGCTTCATCGCCAGCCGCCGCAAGCCGGCCTGACAGACTCGTTGCCCGGTACCGCGCAATGCGATCAGGTGCGTCTGCCGCCTGCCGACGACTTCGCACAATGGCGCGCCGTCTCGCCAGCGCCGACTTCTTGATCAAGGCTCCAGTAGTCACGTACTTGGCAGCGAAGCGACGAAGGGCGGAGACGTGCCCGTTGCAGGCATAGCGGTTGCTCCAAAGCCGCCGTTCGACGTAGAGGTGACCGGCGCTACGCGGCTTTATCGCGCAGCGTCCAGAGAGCGAAGCGAACGGGGTCGACCGCCGGGTTGGATTCGCTTTTCATCTCGGCTTATGTTCCGTTCGATTCACGATATCTGGAATGCTGTCCGTAGGCGAAATTACTGTCTGAATATGGGCCCGTCCCTGCAGTCGTTGCTGGGCCACGAATGCGAAAGACTTGCTGGTGCGTTTCGCTTCCTGAACGATGTCGTGAATCTCATCGCCAGAGAGTGGCTGATCGATTGCTTCGATCATGGTTGAAAAATGATAGGCGGCGTTATCCTCATTTGTGGTGGGTTCCGTATGCTCCAATATTAGTTGAGGATCAACTGAAACAGCTTCCTGCATTCCAGAGCCGGCAGAACCGAAGCTGTGGTAGACCTTCGGTTCATCTCGGAGGCTCAGATTGAAGAGATCACGGTCCGACAGTGGCACGTGAAACTCGTTGAAGTTAATGAACTGCCGCCCATCAATTCGCATCTGAAAGTGATAGTGCGGGTGTGATGAAGGACCTGTTCCGTGACCGGCCATGTCATTTTCAGTACAGTCGAATGTCCAATCTACGTTCTTCCACTTGACCGTGTAACTAATGATCTTTCGTCCCGACCGTTCCGACTCTAGGTCGTTGATATTACGGAGCAGGGACTCCTCGTTCGCACACCATCGTAAGAAAGCAGCAACGTTGTGATAGTCGTACCGTTCGGCAACTTTCAGAAAGTCCTTCTTCTTGAAACGGCAGCGCCGCAACAGCCAATGTGTGCACGGATGGGCGGCCCGCATTTGATCAAAGGGTTCGCCGCAGAGATAGCAGCGGCCTTCAAGGTAGGCCTTCCTAAACTCCGCCACTTGGAGTTCATACTCTGCGTGCTCTCGGCGGTTCCCTTCGTCGATCTGCTCTTTGGATAGTGATCGAAGGAAAGTTTTCGCGCGATACGGGTCGATCTGCATGGCAAATCTAACTTTGTTATAGGAAAACAGTTTTGCGCCCTAACTCCGGCGCGCGCTGCATAACTCGGCAAGATTCAATGCCTTGAAAACCTCTACCGGTATGGCTTTCCGTCAATACGGGGTAACTTTCAGTCATATTAAATTTCCGTGAAAAGCGGCAGTCGAAAATATGGGGGGCTTACCAAGGGACCAACTTAGCACATCCGTCCATGGCCGCACCGCGCCACTACGCAAATGGAATGACAACCGCGACCGTCCGGTCATGGCCGACTGGAGCCGATCAAGGGTCATGGCGTCAGCTTCGGGCACAGGCGAGTAGGGACGCGTAGTCGCGGGCATCGGCGGCTTGCAGGGCAGCGATATACGGCGACCGCGTCGCGCTGGCATCAACCAGGCTGCGGCTGCCCCCGGTAAAACGGGGCTGGCCCAGGCGATCGACGAACAGATCGGCCATGCCTATTTACCCTCGCGCCACAGCTCGCGTCGGGAGCCTTTAAGCAGCCGGCTATCATTCCAGATATGCTTCTGTTCGGAACCCCCCGCCGTACCACCAGCGCCGACTATTGACGCTTTATGATCCCTTTCTCCATGTCCTCCATGTTCTCTTTGGCAAAAAGTGCGGCATGGCTGATTCCGCTTCTGTCCGCATTTTCCTGTTTCGCCGCGCAGCCGTTGACCGGCGCCGAGCGGGACTACGACGCCCTGCTGGCGCTGACGGCCAAGGCGCGCGTGGTCATGCTCGGCGAGGCCAGCCACGGCAGCCGCGAGTTCTACCGCGAGCGGGCGCGCATCACGCGGCGCCTGATCGAGGAACAGGGCTTCGGCGCCGTGGTGCTGGAGGCGCCCTGGGAGCCGGTGACCCGCCTCGACGCCTACATCCGGGGCGCGGGCCGCGACAGCGATGCCGTCTCGGCACTGGCCGGCTTCGTGCGCTTTCCCGGCTGGCCATGGCGCAACAGCGAGGCCCGCGATTTCGTCGACAGCCTGCGTGCCATCAACCGTGGCCGTGGCGGCACTGCGGCGCCGGTGAGGCTGTACGGCATGGACCTCTACAGCGTTCCCGAGTCGGCCGATGCGGTGGTGCGCCATCTGGCGCGGCGCTCCATCGTCGCGGCGGCGACGGCCCGCCAGCGCTATGGCTGCTTCGACGATTTCCTGCCCGAGCCGATGATCTATGGACGCGAGGTCGACTCGGGCCGGGCCCGCTCCTGCGCCGAGGGCGCGGCGGCGCAACTGGCCGAGATGGCGCCGGCGCCGGTCGACGAGGATGATTTCGCCGCATGGCAGAGCGCACGCGTGGTCAGCAGCGGCGAAAGCTACTACCGGGCGCTGTACCGGCTCGGTCCGCCCTCGTGGAACCTGCGCGAGCAGCACATGGCCGATACCATTGTCCAGGTGCTGGAGCGCCTGGGACCGCAGGGCAAGGTGGTGGTGTGGGGCCACAACCTGCATCAGGGCGATGCGCGCGCCACGGATCAGGCGGTGGCCGGCGAACTCAGCCTCGGCCAGTTGATGCGCCAGCGCTACTTTGATGAGGCGGTGCTGGTCGGCTTTTCCACGTATCGCGGCAAGGTGCGCGCAGCGCCCGAGTGGGGTGCGCGGGACCGCGTCCGGCGCCTGCGACCGGCGCTGCGCGAGAGCTGGCACGAAGTCCTTCACCGGCAGGGGCTGCCGGCCATGCTGCTGGTCTTCCGCGACAACCCTGCCGTGGCCGAAAAGTATGCCGAGCGGCGGCTGGAGCGCGCGGTCGGCGTCATCTACGTGCCCGGCGACGAGCGCAAGAACCACTATTTCCATGCGGTGCTGGCGCGGCAGTTCGACGCCGTGATCCACATCGATGTCACCCGCGCCCTCGATTCCATCGCCAAGTGAGGGCAAGTGAGCCTGCCCTGACGAACGGGCGACGCGTCGCGACCCGCAAAACGCCGTAGCGCCAGCGCCGACTATAATCGGCGGCACTGGAGGACTTCTTGACCATTCACCGCTTTCAACTTCAGGGCGAGTTCATCGAACTGAACGTCCTCCTCAAGCTGCTGGGCCTGGCGCCTTCCGGTGGCGCCGCCAAGGCGCTGATCGCCGCTGGCGCCGTTCGCGTGGACAGCGAAATCGAAACCCGCACCCGGCGCAAGCTGCGACCGGGCCAGATCGTGCGCTTGGCGGATGAAGAAATTCACGTCGTCGCCGACGCCACCGCAAGCTGATTTTTTCCTGAACCGATTATTCCATGACCATACAGTGGTTCCCCGGCCACATGACCTCGGCCCGCAAGAAGGCCGCCGAGACCATGGCGCTGATCGACGTGGTGATCGAGGTCTGCGATGCCCGCCTGCCCGAGGCCAGCAGCAACCCGATGATCCGCGAGCTGCGCCTGCACCGCCAGCGCCCCTGCCTCAAGCTGCTGAACAAGTCCGACCTCGCCGACCCGGCGGTGACGCAAGCCTGGCTCGATTATTACAACAGCCAGCCGGGGGTCAAGGCCGTCGCCATATCGAGCAAGAAGCCGGGCGAGGCGGCGCGCGTGCCCGGCCTGTGCAAGACCCTGGCGCCGCATCGCAACGACGGCATCAAGCCGTTGCGCATGCTGATCATGGGCATTCCCAACGTCGGCAAATCGACGCTGATGAATGCCCTGCTCAAGCGCCGCGTCGCCGCCGTCGGCGACGAGCCGGCGGTGACCAAGTCGCAGATGTGCATCGACCTCGGCCCGACCATGAGCATCACCGACACGCCGGGCCTGATGTGGCCGAAGATCCAGCACGACAGCGACGGCTTCATGCTCGCCGCCAGCCACGCCATCGGGCGCAATGCCGTGATCGATTCGGAAGTCGCGATTTTTCTGGCGGCGCTGCTGCTGCAACGCTACCCGGCCATGCTTGTCGAGCGCTATGGCATCGACATCGAAGGCATGGACGGCGTCGGCGTGCTCGAACCCGTGGCCCGAAAACGCGGCTGCATCGTCAAGGGCCGTCGCGGCGGCGAGCTGGACCTGGAAAAGGCGGCAATGGTCCTGCTCACCGATTATCGCGGCGGCAAACTCGGTCGCATCAGCCTGGAAACGCCTGACAGCCGTGCCGCAATGCTGGCGGCGGACGCCGGCCCGGCGTAGCGTTTAATATGTGGCTTCAACGTCGAAAGGAAATCATGATGCGCGCCTTGATCCTGGTCCTGTTGCTGCTTGTGGCGTTGCCGCCGGTCACCGCCGAGGCGGCCATGATTCCCGAGCGGCAGAAGCTGTTCACCGCCGGACGCTACGTCGAGCTGGAAAAGCTCATGGAAAAGGAGATCGGCGACGACCCGAATCCGAAGAGCGCCAAACTGATGTTCCAGTGCGCGGCCTACGGCAAGCTCAAGCGCTATAACAAGCTGTTTCCCTGTCTTGCCAAACTGGAAGACAACATCGCCAAGGGCGACACCGCCATGAACGACATGGAGGAAATGGCGCGCGACAGCCCCTTCCTTGCGGGGATGGCCCGCTTTGGCGCGGGCATTGGCGGCGCTGGCAAGGGCGGCGGCGAAATGCTGCTGGAGGGAACCGTGGTGCCCTTCGTCCATTTGATGAAGGCGGAAGCCAACAATGAGCTGCGCGACTATTCCAAGGCCATCGCCGCGTCCCGTGCCGCCACTGCGTCCATTCCGAAGGGGCTGAGCTACGAGCGCAGCATCAAGATCATGACGCTCACCGTCGAGGGACTGGCCGAGGGCTTTGGCGGCAATCGCGAGGCGGCGATCAAGCTCGCCGAGGAACTGGCTGCGATCGACACCTCTTACCCCCACTCCCTGCTCGCCAACGAAAAGTGGCTCGGCGTGGCACGCATCTATGTCTCGGTGAGCGAGTACGCCAAGGCCAATGCAGCGCTGCGGGAAGACACCAGCTCGCTGATCGGTTCGCTGGCCGTGGGCCTCGCTGACGCCATCGCCGGGATGGAAGAAGGCGACAGTATGTTTTCCTATATCGAACTGCCCAAGGAATTCATGCTCTACAAGACGCAACTGGAAATCGGCCAGGTCAAGGAAGCCAAGGAGGGTTTCGACAAGCTGCTGAAGGACAAGCGCAGCGCGGGCAACGGCGAAATCTACTGGCTGCTGCTGTTCGACCGCGGTCGCATCGCCGCCGGCGAGGGCGACATGGCCGAAGCGGCGAAGCTCTGGCGGCAGGCGGTGGAAATCATCGAGCAGCAGCGCTCGTCGATCAATACCGAGGCCAACAAGATCGGCTTCGTCGGCGACAAGCAGGCGGTCTACCACCATCTGATCGGCGGGCTGTTCGCCACCGGTCAATTCACCGAGGCTTTCGATTACCTCGAACGCTCGAAGTCGCGCGCCCTGGTCGACATCCTCGCCTCGAAGAAGGATTTCGCCGTGGCCACCGGCGACACGGAGAAAATCCGCGAACTATTGGCGCAAGCGGAAAAGACCGAGATCGCGTCCCTGGTTCAGGGCGCCGAGAAACGCAGCGCAACCCGCAGCATCATCGCTCCCACCGAGATACTGCGCCAGCAAGCGCCGGAACTGGCCACCCTGGTCTCCGTCAGCACCACCCCGCTGGCGGACATCCAGGCCAAGCTGAGGCCGGACGAAACGCTGGTCGAGTATTACTACGACAGCCAGTGGCTCTATGCCTTTGTTCTTAACCGCGACAGTCTGCGCGTGGTGCGCACGGAAACGGGCGACCTGGAAGCGCAAGTGCGCGCCTGGCGCACCGCCCTCGAAGAGCCCGAAGGCAAGACGCAACTGCCGCATGCCCAGGCGCTGTACCAGAAACTGGTGACCCCCGTCGTCGCCCTCCTCGACCGCCCCCGCCTGACCTTCGTCTCGCATGGCGTGTTGCACTACGTGCCACTGGCGGCGCTGCACAGCGGCAGCGAATACCTTATCGACAAGTTTGCCGTGCGCCTTCTGCCCAGTGCCAGCGTCATGAAGTATCTTCGCGTCGGCGACACGCAATACGCAGGCGGCGCCCTGACGCTGGGCAACCCGGATCTCGGCGACCCGCGCCTCGACCTGGAGTTCGCCCAGCAGGAGGCGGTCGCCATCGCCAAGATGGTGCCGCAATCGCGCGCCTTCCTGCGCAAGGAAGCCAACGAGACCACGCTGCGCACCTACGGTCAGGGCTTCCGCTACCTGCACTTCGCCACCCATGGCGAGTTCAAGGCGGACAACCCGCTCGATTCGGCGCTGTTCCTGGCCAAGGATGCGCAAGGCGATGGCCTGCTCACCGTCGGCAAGCTGTATTCGATGCGCCTCGATACCGACCTGGTGACGCTCTCGGCATGCGAAACGGGACTGGGCAAGATCGCCAACGGCGACGATGTCGTCGGGCTGACGCGCGGCTTTCTCTACGCCGGGGCCGCCACGATTGTCGCCAGCCTGTGGAAGGTCGACGATCAGGCCACCTCCGACCTGATGCGCGCCTTCTACACCAACCTCGGTCGGACCGGCAAGCTGGACGCCTTGCGCCAGGCCCAGCTCGAAATCAAGCGCAAATATCCGCCGCCCTATTTCTGGGCGCCGTTTCAGTTGCTGGGCAATCCGGATGGCGGCCAGTACGTGGCGGCGAAGGCGCCAGAGCCCTCCCGTCCCGCAGTCAAGAGCAAGGCCGACGCCCCGAAAAAGGGCAAACGGTAGCCCGCAAGCCGGCGAGGACAACGTGCTTTGGGAACGCCGCAGACGCGGCGGCGAAACAGGAATCGCCTACTCCGCGAGATGATCGACGATGTGGTGGGTCAGGACGATGGTGCCGATGCCCGCCGCGATCAACAGCACCTGTTGCACGGTGGCGCGAATTTCGGGCCGTTTGTGCAGGCCGGGGATCAGGTCGGCCACCGCAACGTAGATCATGCTTGCCGCCGCCAAGGCGAGCAGCACCGGCACCGCGCTTTGCACCTGGCCCAGCGCGGCGTACGCCAACAGGGCGCCGACCAGCGTCGCCAGGCTGGAGAGCAGGTTGAAGGCCAGCGCGCGCCCCTTGCTGTAGCCCGAATGCAGCAGGATGACGAAGTCGCCCACCTCCTGCGGAATTTCGTGCGCGATCATCGCCAGCGCGGTGACGATGCCGAGCCGCACGTCTTCCATGAAGGCCGCCGCGATCAGCACGCCATCGACAAAGTTGTGGAAGGTGTCGCCCACCATGATCATCAGGCCGCTGCGACCGTGGTCGTGACCGTGATCGTGCACCGGCGGATCGTGCGCTTCGCAGGACTCGACGTGGCAATGGCGCCAGAGCACCAGCTTTTCCAGCACGAAAAACGCCAGGATGCCGGCGAGCACCGTCGCCATGGTGGTCGTCGCGTCGCCGCCGGCGGTGATGGCATGCGGCAGGACTTCGAGGAAGGAGGCGCCGAGCAGCGCGCCGATGGCATAGCTGACGAGCAGCGACACCCATTGCGTTCGCGCCTTGAAGGCAAACGCGGCGGCGGCGGAAACGCTCAGGGCGCCGCCGGCCAATGACATTACAATAATCCAGGAAAGTACCGACATGATGTGGCGATTATAGGTGTTATTCCAGCCAGACCAGGCTGGCCATGCGTCCGCTGACGCCGTCGCGCCGATAGGAAAAGAAGCTCGCCGCATCGCTCATGGTGCAAGAGGTCCCGCAGGGACGCAACGCGCTGGCGTTGGCGACACGGCGAATGCCCAGCGCATCAAGCCGCCGGCGCGCCAGTTGATGAAGGTCGCACAGCCATTTGCCGTCGGCGGCAACGGCAAACGCGCTCGCCGCGTCGGGATCGTGGCCGACGAATAGTTCGCGCACCTCGCCGCCGACCTCGAAGGCTCGCGGCCCGATGGCGGGACCGAGCCAGGCCATGAGGCGCGCGCCTGGCTCCCCCATCGCGGCGACCGTGGCCTCGATCACGCCCGCCGCCAGCCCGCGCCAGCCGGCATGGGCGACGCCGACCACCGTCGCCCGCTCGTCGCACAGCAGCACCGGCAGGCAGTCGGCGGTGAGTACGGCGCAGACCACGCCGCGCTGTCGCGTGAAACTGGCATCGGCCTCCGTGCCGGGTTCCGTGATGGCGGCATCGACGCAGCGTATGCCATGCACCTGGGACAGCCACACCGGCTCGGCGGGCAGATCGCGGCGCAGCAGCGCCCGGTTTGCAGCCACCGCCCGCGGGTCGTCGCCGACGTGGGCGCCGAGATTGAAGCCGCGCCACGGCGCCCGGCTGACACCGCCGCGACGCGTCGTCGCCAGTGCGCGCACGCCAAGCGGCGCCGGCCAGTCGGGCAGGATGTAATTACTCATGCCGCAGTTCATCCAGCAAAGCCGCGAAATCGGCGGGCAGCGCGGACTCCCATGCCATGTCAATTCCCGTCGCCGGATGCCGCAACGCCAGCCGCCATGCATGCAGCGCTTGGCGCGGAAAGGCATCCAGCCGCGCGTCGCCGCTCTTCGCCTTGCCATACACCGCGTCGCCGGCCAGCGGATGCTTGATCGACGCCATATGCACGCGAATCTGATGCGTGCGCCCGGTCTCCAGCCGGCATTCCAGCAGCGTCGCCTTGGCGAAGCGTTCGAGCACCGTGTAATGCGTGCGCGCCTCCCTGCCGCCACTGCGCACGATGGCCATTTTGGTGCGCTGCACGGCATGGCGTCCCAACGGCGCATCGACCGTGCCGTCGCGCTCGACGGCGCCCAGCGCCAATGCGAGATAGTGCCGCTTCACCGAACGGGCCTGCATCTGCCGCACCAGATCGGTCTGCGCCGTCAGGGTCTTCGCCACCACCAGCAGGCCGCTGGTGTCCTTGTCGAGTCGATGCACGATGCCGGCGCGGGGTATCGCCGCCAGTTGCGGCGCATGGTGCAGCAGCGCATTCATCAGCGTGCCGGAAGGATTGCCATTGCCCGGATGCACCACCAGTCCGGCGGGCTTGTCGATGACAATCAAAGCCTCGTCCTCGAACACCACGGCGAGCGCAATATCCTCCGCGGCCTCGGCAAGAGTCGGCTCTGGCGGTACGGCGGCACTGGCGTCGAAATCGATCCGTTCGCCGCCATACACCTTGCGTTTGGGCTCCGCCTCGCTGCCGTCGAGATGAATCAGGCCTTGCTTGAGCCAGCCCTGCAAGCGGCTGCGCGAATGCTCCGGAAACAGCTTGGCCAATACCGCGTCAAGCCGCCAGCCGGCGCATTCGCGGGGGACTTCCGCGCGCGGGAGCGGGCCGGGGCTTCGGCTATAATCGGGCGGAAATTCATGCGAGGTTTTCACCATGCGTAGTGTAGCGGCATTCCTGCGGGCGCTCGCCCCCATCGTGTTCATCGGCGCCGGGCTCGGCGCAACCCTGCTCGGCGGTTGCGGGTTGCTGCCGGACGTGGTCGACGAGACCGCCGGCTGGTCCGCCAACAAGCTCTATAGCGAAGCCAAGGACGCCATGAACGAGGGCGCCTACGACAAGGCCATCAAGTTTTTTGAAAAGCTCGAAGCCCGCTTCCCTTACGGACGCTACGCGCAGCAGGCGCAGCTCGAAGTCGCCTACGCCTATTTCCGCCAGCAGGAACCGGCCTCCGCCATCGCCGCCTGCGACCGGTTCATCCGCCTGCATCCGAATCATCCCAACGTCGACTACGCCTATTACCTCAAGGGGCTGACCAACTTCAACGAGGACCTCGGTCTGCTGGGCTACATCAGCCTGCAGGATCTCAGTGAACGCGATCCCAAAGCCGCCCGCGACTCCTTCGATGCCTTCAAGGTGCTGGTCAACAAGTATCCCGAAAGCAAGTACACGCCGGACGCCACGGCACGCATGAAGTACCTGGTCAATGCCCTCGCTTCGCATGAGGTGCATGTCGCCCGCTACTACATGAAGCGCGAAGCCTACGTCGCCGCCGTCAACCGCGCACAGACCGCAGTCAAGAGCTACCCCGACGCGCCGGCCAATGAAGAAGCCCTGTACATCATGATCAAGGCCTATGATCTGCTCGGCATGAACGACCTGCGCGACGACGCCGAGCGCGTGATGCGCAAGAACTTTCCCAAGAGCGAGTACTACGTGCGCGGTCTCAACACCGCCCTGCCCTGGTGGCGGCTCTGGTAGGTCGTTGAACGCCCCCCTCCGCCCCCGTTTCAAAGGCTGACCGGGCGTGCAGCCCCACTCAGGACAACTCCCCATGCCCGTCGACATCCAGTCGCCATCTCTCTGCATCGGCATCGTCGGCACCGGCGCCATGGGTCGCGGCATCGCCCAGATCGCCGCGCAGGCGGGCATCCGCGTGCTGCTGTTCGACGCCCTGCAAGGGGCGGCGGTCGGCGCGCGCGAAACCGTGGTCGATGCGCTGAACACGCTGGCCGGCAAGGGCAATATCTCGGTCGAGGCGCTCGCCGCCGCCGCAGCCAAACTTGAAGTCGTGTTGCGCCTCGATGAACTGGCTTCGGCGCGGATCATCGTCGAGGCCATTGTCGAAGATATCGATGTCAAGCAGCAGTTGTTCCAGCAACTGGAAGACATCATCGCCGCCGATTGCATTCTCGCCAGCAATACCTCGTCGCTCTCGGTAACCTCGCTTGCCGCCGCCTGCAAACGGCCGGAGCGTGTCGGCGGTTTCCACTTGTTCAATCCCGTGCCGCTGGTGAAAATCGTCGAAGTAATCGACGGTCTGCTCACCGCGCCGTGGGTGTCGGAAACACTTCTGGCGCTGGGCCGACGCATGGGCCACACGGCGGTGCGAGTCCGCGACACGCCGGGCTTCATCGTCAATCACGCCAGCCGAGCTTATGTCACCGAGGCGCTGCGCATCCTGGATGAAGGCATCGCCGATTTCCGGGAAGTCGACCGCATCATGCGCGAGGCCGCCGGCTTTGGCATGGGACCCTTCGAATTGCTCGACCTCACCGGTCTCGACGTTTCGCAGCCGTTGATGGAATCCATCTACCACCAGTACTACCAGGAACCGCGCTACCGACCCTCGGCACTGGCGGCGCAACGACTGGCCGGCGGGCTGCTGGGGCGCAAGACCGGTCGCGGCTTCTACCGCTACACCAATGGCGCGCCGGAACCGATGCCGGTGGCGACCCTGCCGACCGCCAGAGCCGCCAGCGTCTGGGTCAGCCAGACCATCCCGGAGTGGGCGGATGCCGTGCGCGAGATCGCCGCCAGAGCCGGCATCGCCGTGGAGACGGAGTTTGCACCGAGCGACGAGGCACTGTGCATCGTCACCCCGCTGGGCAGCGACGCCACCACTCGTTGCGTGACGCAGGGTCTCGACCCCAGACGTACCATCGCCATCGACTGCCTGTTCGGGCTTGGACAGGGGAAACCGACGCGCCGCACCCTGATGACCACGCCGCTGACCACTGCCGCCATGCGCGACGCCGCGCACGCCCTGTTTGCCGCCGACGGCTCGACGGTCAGCGTGATCCGCGACAGCGCCGGATTTGTCGCCCAGCGCATCGTCGCCAGCATCGTGAACATCGGCTGCGACATCGCCCAGCAGCGCATCGCCAGCCCGACCGACATCGACCTCGCGATAAACCTGGCGCCGGGCTATGCCAAAGGCCCACTGGCCTTAGGCGATGCGCTCGGCGCCAGGAACGTGCTGGCGATCCTCGAAGCCATGCAGGACTTCTACGGCGACCCGCGCTACCGCCCCAGCCCGTGGCTGAAACGCCGCGCCTTGCTGGGTGTTTCGCTGCTCACCGCAGAAACCTGATTTCGTGTTGCGCTCGCAATAGATGCTGCCCAATATTCAGTCGCAACACACCAGCGCGGCGCGTCTGTCGGCAAGTCAGTTGCGCAGACGCTACATTGTCGCGCTGTCGCTCATAGCGATTCTGACAATGGCATCCCAGGCCCTGATGCAATTCCTGGTCTCCGATCAGACGCATGACTCGCGCGTGGTCAACATTGCGGGCCGGCAGCGCATGCTGAGTCAGAAGATCACCAAGCTGAGCTATTACGTCTCGAATGCCGAATCGGTCGAAACCGCATCCCGTTTTCGCATGGAACTCGCGGAAGCCCTCCACCTGTGGCAACGCTCCCATGTCGGCCTGTTACGCGGCGATAGCGCCATGGGGCTGCCGGGGAAAAACAGCAAGGAGGTCATCGCGCTGTTCGAGCGCATTCAGCCGCACTACGAGGCGATCATATCCACCGCGAGAACCATCGTGTCATCGTCCGGAGGCGCCGCAGCACTGGCTCTGAGCATTCGCAACCTGAGGGAGCACGAGTCCGAGTTCCTCAACGGCATGGACGACATCGTGTTTCGCTATGACCGCGAGGCCAACGCGAAAGTCGAGTTTGCCCGCTGGTTCGAGATCGGGCTGATGTCCGTCACGCTGCTGGTTCTGATGCTCGAAGCCGCGTTCATTTTCGCGCCGGCAACGCGCCGTATCCAGCGCGACATGCAGGAACTCGCCAAGCGCGATGAAGACCTGGAACTGCTCTTCTCGGTGAGTCCGACGGCGCTGTTGTTGATCGACAGCGGCACGTTGACGATTCTTCACGCCAATCAGAAGGCGACGGATCTGCTCGGGTTGCCGATTGAAGAACTGACCACAACGAACCTGAAGGACTACCTGGACGGAGACCATGACGCCAACCGGAATTCCCTCGCCAGGATAATCAAGGGCGAAAGCCTTAACGAATACGAGGTCATCCTTCTCGATTCCCGTCGTTCCATGATCGAAGCGCTGGTATCCGTTCGAGCTGTCGAGTTCTCCGGTCAAACCGTATTGGTGCTCGGCGCCACGGACATCACCGAAGTCAAGAAGACGCAGCAGACCCTGGCCGATGAGAGGCGTGATGTGGAGCAGAAGAATCGCGAACTTGCGCTGCTCTATGAGATCACCTCGTATCTGGCCGAACCGGCCAGCCGCGAAGCCGTGTGCAAAGGCGTGTTGCAGAAGCTTTGCAACCTGCTCGGTGTGTGCGGCGGCATGGTGCGGCTGGTGAACACGACTACG
>Ga0209211_10003213_pt1 | contig 26982 bp, 17 predicted proteins | sample RifGroA2_FD_183992 | JGI IMG/M metagenome (GOLD analysis project Ga0209211, IMG submission 183992) | Groundwater microbial communities from Rifle, Colorado, USA - Groundwater A2 (SPAdes) (version 2) | ecosystem: Environmental > Aquatic > Deep subsurface > Groundwater | place: Rifle, Colorado...
TCTTCAGGATGGTCTGTGCCGATGAGCCCAAAATTCATGTCTGAAGCTATCTGCTGCAATCCATATCCAAAATCACTTGAGATAGCTGAAACAAGATTAGAAACTAAAACTATCAATAGCATACTGCACACAAAAGTTGTAATATGTTTTGTGATCTTTTTTTTTGTCTGCAAAATTCTCACACTCTTTTGAAATATCTGCTAAATAAAGAAATACTCCTATATAAATGTAGGTGTTAAGCAATTGTAAGTAATCTTTTTATTTAAATTTTTCTCTTTAAATTTTTAAAGCAGAAAGTATTTCTTCTGGTCATGGAGCCTGAACAAAATGAATTTAAGCTAAAGTATAATAGGCATTTATTAATTGGTGTGCCTATGGCAGCTGCCTTAGTTTTGATTAGCTCTGCGCTGTTCTCAATCTGGTTAATGCGAAGTCCAGAAAATTCTCAAGGAGATTCTTCTGATAAGCCACTGCCTCACGTTACAGGTTCTTACCAAAAATCAGATCATAATAAAGCTGAAACTTTGGATGATATCCTAGATATGTTTGATAGGCAGTTAAATAAAGAGTTTAAAGATTATCTGCTTGCCTCAAATACTGATGAATTGTATAAATTGGAATTAGGTTATGGCCAAAAATTTAGAGATATCCCAGCGATAGGCGCTAGCTCATTTTATGAAGGCATTACATACCTGCAAAAAAAAGACGGCAGCTATGGATTAAGTGTTAGTGTGAGAGATGATACTTTTATGTATAATTATTCATTTGCATCAGATTCTGATGCAAGAGTTACTCTTGACATCTCCAGTTTTAACCCTCATGATAATACTAAGCTGCCTGTGCAAATTGTCAGAGTAATCCGAGAACCAGATGGGAGCCTAAGAAATGATGTTGTAAGGGAGCCTTTAATATTAATTGGCACAGCTAACGAGCAAGATCGCATGACTTTTGAGATGATGTATAACCTTGGGCAGCGATTAAAAAACGCAGTCAGAAACTATGTTATAAATACAGGCATCCCTCTGCCAATCCATGCTACTAATTCTCCAAGATAGATTTATTCATTGAAAATCTTTCCTGCATCAATCAATTCTTTTAGCTTATTTACTCTCTTCTGCGCAAACTCTTTCTCTTCACTCTCCTGCCAGCTCTCTATGTGCTCTAAATATTTTTCTAAGAAAAACTCTGCATTCTCATGATTGTTTAATTTTAAGCTTGCAAGTATTCCCATGTAAGCTGCGTCATGATGCCTGTCTAATATGCTGCTGAAATGAGTTATAGCAGATTCATATTTCTGCTCGTGATAGTCAAGAAGACCGCGGAGGTATGCAAGATTAGTTTTCTTTTCAGCAGTAGCTTTAACTATATTCTTCTCTTTCTTTATACTCTTTTCTTTCCTATGTAAATTTATGGCTAGCTTTAACATTTTGTTTCGGTTGTTATTAGTGTAGATTTTTTTTTATCTTTGATACATTACCTGTTTTTTGCCAGGAAACAAGCTCATCGAATCCATCTGCTTGAACTGTTCTTCGCCTAAAATAAGTTCTGTTATCATAAAATTGAACTCTGTTTTTATTGCTGCGCAAAGCTCTTTTACTTTTACTTGGTCTATGTTTGCGCCAATGAGAATTATGTATGCACGATCTTTCTCTTCTCTGTCTTGCAAAACAATTGTTTGCAAGCCTTCAATCAATTTTGCTCTTGTAATAAAAACCTGCAATGCCTGCTTTTCCTTTCTGATAAACTGACCTAGAAATCTTGTGTGCTCATTATCGTCTAGCTTATAGAGCTTGAATTTTTTTATTGCTATAGTCTCAATTATCCCTAACTTAGCTAATTTGTTAACAATGCGAAATGTAGTTGCAACAGCAATGCCTGTCTTCTTTGCAATCTCCCTCAAATAGAACTCAGCTTTTTCATCTGCATAGAACAACCTAAGTATCTTAAGCACCTTGCTGTCAAATAATTGTTCTAAAATATCTACCCTTTGCATTATATTTTTAGAATAAGCAAGAGAATTATTTAAATGTTTCTTTTATGGAACAATATTCTAGATTTGGAACATAATTTAAAAAATTATTTATTTCTTATTAAATTATCTAAATGTTAATTATAATCTCCTTAAAATAATTACTAAACTAAATACATTAATAAATTACTAATTAGAATAACTATTTCTGCCCGTAAAACAGATCTTCAACTTGCAATACGCTGCTTATTTCATCAACTGGCTTATCTGCTCTTAAACGGAGAACTCTTGGGAATCTTAAAGCATAACCGCTTGTATAAGTAGGAGATTTTTGTATCTCTTCATATCCTACTTCAATTATTATCTGTGGCTTTATTCGTACTTCTTTCAGGCTCTTGGTCGCTTTGCTTAATCCTTCATCAGTTTCTTGCTCAAACAATGGCTCAAGCAATTTTGTCATTTCCTCAAAGCTGACACCTTCTTCTGCTTTTTCCTTTAATCCAGTGCTGACTTTGCCTAACTCAAGAAGCTCTCCAGTATCATCATCCCTGCAGGCAACTGTAAAGCTAGAAAGCCATCTGCTTCTTTTGCCTTCACCCCATTCTGCTGCAACTATAACAAGATCAAGATTCTCCATTGTCGGCTTTATTTTGACACCGTAACCGACTCTAGAACCTGGCTTATAAGGCGCTTCTAAATTTTTTGCCATCACTCCTTCATTGCCTAACTCAAGGGCTTTCTTATAGAATTCTTCTGCTTCCTTATTGTCAGCTGTTATTATTTGTTCAGCAAGCTGTATCTTATATGGAACTTCGTTAGTAATCTTCTTCAAGATGGCTCTTCTTTCAGCAAATGGCAGCTTTATAAGATTTCTTTCATCAACCAAAACTGCGTCAAACAGATTAATTATGACAGGCACTTTCTCAGTCAATTCTTTTATGTCGTACTTTCTTCTGATCCTTTGGGAGATATGCTGGAACGGCAGGAATTTCTTTGTCTTTGTGTCATAGCCAATAACCTCACTGTCTAAGATATAATTCTTTGACTTGATATTGTCTTTAACAACTTTGACAACATCTGGAAATTGCTCTGTTACGTCTTCTAGTCTTCTTGTAAAAAGCTTTATCTTATCTCCAAAACGATGAAGTTGAAGGCGAAAGCCATCGTATTTAAATTCTAATGCAGCAGGCCTAGAAACTTGTTCAAACGCATCAAAAATATCAGCAGCTTTCTGGTAAAGCATGACTTTTATAGGAGATAAAGCTTCCAATTTTACATTCGACAATCCAGAAAGGCCTTTGTTTTTTGCAAGCAATGCAGCATCTGCAAAATCATTTGAGATGTCAATTGCTTCCTGCAATGAAGCAACTAAGAAATTGTATGCTTCTCTTGATTGTTTTTCATCTTCGCAGAGGATTACGTCATAGTTATTGAGGACTTCGTGCTTCAACTCATCTATGGTTTTGATCTTTAATAACTTTATCTTATCTTTTGAAGACTTAAGATTATTGTTATAGCTTTCAATGTATCTCTCAAATTTTTCTATGTAAGAAGCGCTGAATTTTCCATCAAGCTTATTTGCGCATTCTATGCATTTGTCTGTCGCAGGCATAATCTTATTGCAGTTAATACAGTAATCAGAAACACCATAGATTGAAGGGAAATAAGCAGAGACAATCGCATCTCTTAAGACACCTTCTCCTGCGCCAACTCTCAAATCTTCTAAAACTGTCCTGATGATGTATTTTGCTTCATTAGGCTTTGCGCTTGTCAGGAGTTCAGCAATCAGCTTTACTTTCTTATCAACAGTGCCTGTGCCAGTCAAATCTGCAAGAGCTTTTAGATTATTGTAGACTTTTTCAATAGATAATTCTCTGGAAAATAATGTTGCCTGCTTCTTTTTTGCAACAAGATTTTCTGCAACCTTGCCTAGATCTCCAGTATCTTTCCATTCTTTCTCTATCTTTTTCGTGTCAATGCCTGTTGCTACATTGATTGCTTTTAAAACAAGTCTCGCAGCAACGCCTATTTTCTTATCTTCCCATGCTGGAAAGATAATTCCTTGCAAAAGTAGCATAAGCACAGGAATTTCTTTATCAGTGCTATTTTTTAATAGTTGTGCAACATAGTATGTCTTCTCTAATCTCTTTGTGGTAGATTCAAGTTTCTTGTATACTGCAACCAGTTCTTTGTAAGTCATGTTAACACCTTATGGTTTTTAATATCAATATTGCTTTTTTATTAACTGTTGCTTGTATAAATAGTTTGTTGTGGAAATTAGAAAAAATTATCTAAACCTTGTTTATTGTGCATTATCTTTTATTTTTCTGATAATAAGGTATGACATAATACGCCAATATTCCAATTAATGCTGTGATGCTCCAGAATGTAAACACGGAAATTTTGCCAAGTATGAACATGACTAGGTTAATCACAACAGCAATTATCAGCCAGGATGCAAGCAATTGAATCAATTTCATACCTCTTGTTAAGAGTTAATTGTTTAAAAGTGTTTAGGTTATTGACGGTTAGTAGAAAATATCATTTCTCTAATGTTGGCATTGCTCGGCTCTTTGAAGGATAATTTGCATGTATCGTTCAAGCCCCGCAAATGGTTACGCCCATTTGATATGCAAAGTCGGGCATAAAGCCCAACAACGCAGCTCTATACCTCCACACAAGGCTGCGGTTAGTGCAGCTTTATGCTGCACACTTTGATCAAACTTTCGTAAAGTTTGAGGGACAACCCCCTGAACTCTTATACAGGTTAATTTAATTGAGCCTCGCAATTGATGCCAACATATATTTTTACTAAATTGATTATTGATGCTTTAGGATTTTTGATGACTTAGAATTTTTATGGGATTTGTTAAAGTTTTTATGGGAATCAAAGAAACACGAAGAGAATGATGAATGCTGCCAGAATAATGGCGCTTAAGACAGTCTCTTCTTTAAACAGCTTATGTGCTCTGAATTCATTGAATTCCTCTACATTTGCTGCGTCAAGCTCTAGCATTTTTTTGCCTCGTTTTATATCTTAATATTATCGGTTTTGTTTTATATTATAATCTTGTTATTTTTAGCATTATATATAAGTTAGGTATATACTATATATGCAAAGCCTCTATTTGCCAGTAAGCTGTATTTTTTTGCACATGCATTCAGATAATTGCAATAATTGGTTTAATGATGTTTTACCACCAATTCCCAAAACATGCAGTTGTCTTAGATTCAGTTTTTCGAATCTTGTACGTGCTTTTTTATACAGCAGGCTGGCCTGGTGGAGTAGCACCAGTGATATAACTTAAACATTGTTTGCAATGCTAAGCCTTATCAATAAGATAAACTATTAAATTACTAACACCTTTTTTAAGGTAAATTGTTGTTGCTGTTGGCAACAAGAATAAAATAAAGCCAGTGTGTTATTGACTTTTATAGGAATATGATGGATTATATTTATTAAAAATTATTTGTGGCTCTATATATTACACCCCTACTTGATATAGTAAAGGCATATATCTATATAAAAGCTTTGTTTGGAAATTTTAGCATAAAGAAAAAAACATTGTCTTAGTTTTGTTATTGATAAGAGAATTAGACTTATAATCTCTAAAATGAATAAACCAAAAAAAATTAAATAAAAAATAATAAAAAACAAATCATTTACTCGACAACAACTTTGCCTTTATGGTTAGCTTTTACAGCGTTTATGTATTCAAATGTTCCTGCTTTTGTAAATGTGGTTTCAACTTTCTCACCAGGAACTGTTCTTTTGCTAACTATGGTCTTTGTCTTTTCGCTTATTAATAATGGTACTTTTGCTGTATTTTCCCAAGTCACTGTTGCGCCAACTGCTACTTTAACTTCTGCTGGATCAAAGCCTGTGTCTGAATATTTGACGCTTCCAGATGCTGGAGCTACTGGCTTGACTTCTTCTTTGACCACTTCTTTTGGTGGCTCAACTGGTGCAGGTTCTGGTGCAGGGGCTGGCTCAGGCACAGCTACAGGCTCTGGAGCCGGTGCTGGTGGAGCTTTTTTTGCGCATCCAACTGCAAATATTACCATTGCTAGAACAAGCAATACTATACCTAATTTTTTTAAATTCATTCTAAACACCTCCTATGATAACATTAATAAATATTGTAAGTTTAAAAAGCTTTCTGATTTTCGGGCTCTGTCCTGAATCATGGTCAGCACCAATTTGCGAGGCTCAATCTAGATATTCTGCAAATGAGTGCAGGGGGTTGGCCCCGTCGGGGCGTGCACGTTACTGCATGTCAGCTAGCAACGAGCCGAGCCGGTGCTGAACTCGCGTAGCGATATTCAGGACAGAGCTTGATTTTCATATGTAGTATGATTTTTTTAAAATACCTCCATCACTGATAATTTTATATAATTGAAGGTGACTATAAGTATAAAAAAGCCATGAGGTACCTTAAATGTCAGATTTCATAAGATGCAATACAGACCTGCACATGCATGGGTTGTATTCCAGGGCAGTAAGTAAAGATATGCTTCCTAAGGTTATAGCAGAACAGGCTCCGTTAAAAGGCCTTCATCTGATCTCTTCTTCAGATATTCTTCATCTAGGCTGGCAAAAGCTTGTCAAAGAACAGCTTACCAAGACAGATGATGAAGCTATCTTTGAGTATTCAAACGGCATAAAATTCATCCTTGGTACAGAATTAGAATGCAGTAACAGGGTGCATCATCTTATCTATTTTCCTAGCATGTCTAAGGTTGATGAATTAAGAGAGAGATTAAAAGGCAAATGCAAGGATTTTGAGGCAGACGGCAGGCAAAAACTATGGGTCAACAGTGAGGAGCTTGCAGGAATGTGCAGAGATGTCGGTGCATTAATCGGCTTTGCGCATGCGTTTACTCCCTACTTTGGATTATTTGGTAAGTTTGATTCATACAAAAAGTGCTATGGTAAATATGCAAAAGACATCAAATTTATGGAGCTTGGGTTGAGCGCAGATACTAATATGGCAGATAGAATCAGTGAACTTCATGACCTTACATTCCTGAGCAACAGTGATGGTCATAGCCCTTGGCCAAATAAGTTAGGCAGGGAATTTAATGAACTCTTAATTAAGGAAATCTCTTTTGATGAAATTAAGAAAGCTCTATTTCGAGAAGGTAGAAGAAAATGCACACTTAATGTCGGCTTTAATCCACTTGAGGGCAAATATCATAAGACAAGATGCACTGGCTGCCTAAAATTCTTTGATCCTAAAGACGGTGTGAAATTCAAATGGCGTTGCCCAGAATGCAAAAAACCAATAAAGAAAGGAGTTGATTACAGGATAGAAGAGCTTTCTGATGTACCTGCAAATGTCCATCCTGACCACAGGCCAGCTTACAAGCATATAATGCCTTTATCTGAAATTATTGCACTGGCAATCGACAAAAAAAATGTTTATTCTGATAAAGTTCAGGATATATGGAAGAAATTTATTGCAAAATTCGGAAATGAGATAAGGGTATTGTTTCGTGCACCTTATGAGGAATTGCAGCAGGTAGATGAGAATATTGCAAACTATATAATCTATTTCAGGGAGGAGAAGATCCAGTACATACCAGGCGGCGCAGGTCAGTATGGGAAGTTAGTAAAACCAGGAGAGAAGATTGAGCTGGATGTGTTTAATCCCAAACAGAAGAGCCTGGCTGATTTCTAGATTGCTTTAGTTAATTAGGATACATTGTTTTATTATTAGTGAGTAGCCTTAAATTTTACCACTCTAAAATCCGCGGCGACTGCCGACGAACATTGGCTTAGGAAATTAAAGAGTTGCTCCTCCTCTATACCTAGTTAATCGTATGCTTGTTAGTATGGTTATAGGCTACAAATATTTTTTCTTACTGGTTCAAGCTATCCCGTCGCAACTTGGTGTAGTTACTTTTATCTGTGTTCGTCAAAAATTGGCAGTCGCCGAAGCTTTTTAGGTAACTAGGGTGTTTCTTATTCTCTTAGTTCCTTTACTGCCAACAACAGATAAACTCTTGCAAAAGAAATTGCTGGCGCAAATAATAATATGCCAAGAATAATGGTCAATCCAGGATGCAGCTTAGCAGCAAAGACCATTATATAATTTATGGCTACGAATGTTAGTGCAATTACCAGCAGCGCAGGAAATAATTTTAGAAATCTTTTTGCAGCAAAACTTATGCTGGCTTTTATCGGCAAAAGCTTTGAGTAAGAAATAGTTGCTAGATATAGCAGTAATACGAGCATAGACTGATAACTGATGTTTAGAAATGTCTTGTTTATCACAATAATGCCTGTTATCGTGTTTATCGTATAGAAAACATCCTGGTAAAGGTTGATCGATGCAAGCAGTAAGATAAGGTAGATATTTATTCTGAGGAAATGCATTGTAACTTTCTTGTAGGTTTCTTTTGTATTGTATGCTAGTTTATGAGCAATTTTCCATGCAACTGGCTGCAGCAAAGAAAGTATTGCATATAGTAAGATGTATAACACTATGAATGCTATTATCAAGATTAATATAGCATTGCTCTGTGGCTTTTCTGGGTTAGGAAGATTTACAAGGAATTCTGTCAATGGGACTTCAATTATCTTTCCAAAAAATGAAAGCACAAAGAAAGAGAAGAATAAAGTAAGAATATCTGTAATTGTCGCGTAAATTAACTCTATAGGCTCAGCAGATATTATCTTTGCAGATCTTCTGAGATTTGTCAGGAGTGTTTTGTACATTTTTTATTGAGGTATAACTATTTTACATTTTGTGCTCTTAACTTAATACACACTACATTTCTTATTTTATTTGGGTTGTTTCTGTCAGTAGCCATATTCTTGCAAATGCAATTAATGGGAATTCCAGCAAGATTATCGGCGTGACCATTGCCATCGTGGCGCCTGCTGTCATCCCTAAATATCTTATAAACAATGTTATTAGCAGAGCGCTTAAAGCAATTACAGCAAATGAGAGGATGAATATAAGAAATGTGTTGGTGTTTATTGCATCTCTTAGCGTTTCTTTTAATTGCAATGCATTGAATTTATTTTGTGTATTATTATCTTTATTCCTATCTTTAAATTGGATTAGGGTATAACTTGCTATCGTAAGATATAAGACAATAACTAGGAGTACAGGAACTAAATATGTTGTGAATTCTGGCTTTATCGCAGCTTGTGTGAATGTAAGCACAAATAATGCCTTAAAGCTAAGGTAGATCAGAGTAATTAAGAGGAGAAAAGCAATTATGGATACTACTGTAAATTTTAAAAAATATCCTGCAAATAGCTTGATTTTTGCTGTAAAATTTATCTTCTCTTTAGCAATATGAGCTATTTTGGGGATTATCTTCTGTGAGTTATACCATGAGATAGATTGTGAAATTATCCAAATCACTAAAATAGCCAAGGCAAACAAAAGCACTAATTTGATGATCTCATTATAGAGCTTGGTAAAATCCAAGATGCTTGCAGCAACTTCCATTATCTGGTCCTCTGTCTGCGCGTCAAATGACTGCAGAACTTTCAATCCAGTAAGCTTGCTGATAGATTCCAGCATGGGAAAAATCTGTATGAAGAAGTATGAATATGCAGCGCCGAAGAAGATGAAAGTCAGGAAATCGTTAAGTGAAATAAAGAGGAATCTAAGCTTGTTGTTCTTAATTGATTTCAATGATTGCGAAAATGAGGCGTATAGCATTATGATTGTATTCTAAATTTATATTAAATAAATCTTGTAATTATCCAAAGGCAGACCCTGCTGTGTCTACACTATTTTCCTGTGCAGGTACTACACCGTTGTTTTCAAAATCACTTGGTATAAGTACTTCTGTATCTTTCGGTTTAGAAACACTACTTATAACTATTCTTGATGGTGTATCGCCTATTTTTCTTATTTCATTAATAATATATTCTCCACCGCTAAATATAATCTTCTGTCCGATAAACCAATCTTTGTTTTCTATCCTAACTGTCTCTTTTGTTGAAGCAGTAGATTGGGCAGGAGCAGTTGGTTGTGGTGTTGCAGCTGCTGCTTGTTGTATAGGCTTTGCTGCTTTATGGCATGTAGGTTGCGTGTCTACATTATTTTTATAACAAAACTTTCCATTATCAGCATTAGCTGCGTTATCACTCTTTCCACAATCAGGTTCCTTGCCTACATTACTTACATCAACAGTACAAACACATGACCCTAATATCTGATCGTTATCTGATACTCTGCACTTTGATGATTTTCTGCAGGCATAATCTGTGCTCTCTGGAGTTGCAGCATAACAATACTTGAATCTCTCATTTGGCTTTTCTGAAGCTGTGCTTGCGCAGCTTATCGTCTTCTCTTTGTTGCAGTCGCATACTCTTGTGTTTTCTCCACCGGTTGGATTGCAGTTGTTATTGCTTGAAGTAGATGCAGCATCTGGACTGCAGACAACATCAATGGTAACAGCATCATTTGCTCGGTAAGCTTGTAGCACTCCTTTTGATTGGGCAATCTCACCTGGAGTCTCCTTCTTGAAGTTGCCTGAGCTCCAGTCAAGATTCTCATATTCTTTCAAGCCGTGATGCAATGCTATCTCCAAACGCCATTGGACTTTCTCGTTTGTGCATTCAGGTATAGAACCATCTGCCTGCGGCGGCTTGTAAAACGCAGCAATAGCTTTTTTAGGTGTTTGCGTATTTAAGGCAGTAACACTCTGAAGAGGTATGATTATCCTTATATTTTCATAGGTAATTCCAGCGCCTTTAGTGCAGTCAACTGGCTCGACTAGATTATTTTCCTGAAGCACAGGCTCTGCTTGACCTGAATTAGCCTGCGAAGGCTGTGATGAGATGCCTTTAACATAACACTTTATCTTGCCATCAGATTCTTTTTGTGCAATTACTGCAAATTGCAATATTGCAGTAGAGCCGCGTTGGATGTCATAGCTTGCGCTTAATGAAGGCAGTGTCTTTTGTCCTTCTTTAACAAATTGCGGAGTAATCTCGCCTTTTCCAAGTATTCTCCTGAAATCTCCTCTCTTTATCTGATATGAATTTGGCAGCAGCCAGTCAATCTTCAATCCTTCACCTTCTGCAGCATTAGTAGCAACTTCTGTGCTGTATGCTCCATCTCTCTCAAGTATCCTGTATGATTGGTCTGTTGATGTGCCTGAGTCAATAACTACGGGCGAATTATGCTGATTATATAATGTAAACACAACCCATTTAGGCAGCTGTTTTTTTGGATCTGTTTTTGTAGATGATTGAATTCCAACTACTCCTGCAATTCTTGCGTCTTCTTTGCCTATCTGATAGTTAGGGCTTTTCTTGATTATCTGCGCGTCTAGTTTTATTTGATCACCAATCGTATAAATCTGTTTTTTTGGCTTTGGCTTTTCAACAAATTTTAATGTACCAAGATCACCCAAAGCTGCGCCGCAGTTAAAGCTTGCTTCTGCAACGTCAAACTTGCAATGTACAGGTGGAGAACCGCCTGTGAATGAGATTGGGTTAATAACTTCATCTGTCTGTGTTTTTCCATTATTATCCTGGTAACTCCATCTTAATCTTACTTTGTCATATCTAATGCGGTGTGTCAATGGAATATAACGGTCTCCCTGCTCGTCTGTGCCTCCTATACTCTCTCCTGCTCTTAATCTTCCGCCGTCTATCCTGATTGCCTGTTCACCAGGTCTGCTTCCTTGTGCGCAATCGCATGCATTAGTTTCTGCATCATTATCTGCCTGGTTGCAGTCGTTATTATTCGAGCAAAGAAGCTCTAGGCTCCAGTCAACATCACTGCCAGCAATTAACCCTGCACCAACATGATATATGTATGTAGCTAATCCATCATTGTTTGGATCTGCAGTGATGAATCTTCTAGTAGCAGTAGGCACCCAGCCTTGTGAAGTTATAGGGATTTTTACCTGGCCTTGCAGGAATTGTTGCACATCAACATCCCAGTCGCCTGTAAATGCGCCTATGCAAAGAGTGTGTATCAACTTGCGCTCGCTGAACAAATTCTTATAGATAGCAGATTCTCCATAACGGTTTACTACAGAATTTTGCACATCATTGCTTGCTCCGCTCATTGCTGCAAAAAATCCTCCTATGCCGTCTGCTTTTACTTTGGTTCCTGCGCCACCTGAATATTTTTTAGTTATGCAGCTGATCACATCATAGATGATATCACAGATATAAACAGTTAAGACAGATTTGCAAAGCCCGGACTGAGCTTTCTTTGTTATCAGCACACTCTGGAAACATTTTTTGACAGCATCTAAAATGCCTTTCCATAAAGTAAGATATCCTACTAATGCAGGGATGCAGACACATTGCGCTGCGCGTATTATTCCAGAAGTAGGATCAACAATATAATCTCCTGGCGGCTCAAACTCATCTTGTAATGCTTTGTTGTTAGAAATATCAATTGTGTTTCCTTTACCTTGGGCATAATTATTATCTAATGCTTCATCGTTATCTATCCTACCATTCCTATTTTTGTCATTATACATCTCAAGCTCACTGATTTCACCATCATTATTTTTATCAGTAAATAATTTTCCAGAAGACTTGCCTTCTCTTGTATATCCTAAAACAAATGGCTTATTCTCATCTATCCTGTATCGTTTTGTTGTCTTTCCTTCACCTACGGTCACAACTCCTTTTTTGCCTTCATCTGTAGTTGGAAGCTCTTCAATACTTCCCTGGCTTTCATAAAATTTGCCATCTTTGCTGATGAAATCCTGGTATTGCTGTTCTCCTTTACCATCACGTATCGGCTGCCTGACAAGCTTATCTTTATTTGCAGGCTTTGGTTTGCACATGTCTGCAACTGCGCTGAATACTTTGCCAAATGCGTCTTTCTTGTCTGGATCAGTTGTCGCTTCCTTCCATTCATCCATCAATAAGCATGCATTTTCCCAATTTCTTTGGTACTCTGCTTTGCATGGGTCTTTTAATTTATCGTCATAATTAAACAATCTACCAACTCCACCGAGTTTTGTTGCACCTGCCTGAAGAACTTTTTCTCCTCCTCTAAAATAATAATCTTCTGTTCTATCTTCGCACGCATTTTGTTTGTTACCTATTCCAGCCAAATATACATCTCTTGTAACTCGCTTATGTACATTCAAATCTGGCACACTTGGACAAAACACTCGGTCGCATAACAGATGCATTCTCATGTCCCATTTTCTAAAGCTCTGGAATTTTTTTACACAGCTTTGACAGGTTGATTTATCTTCTTCAGAGAGAGCTTTCTTATCCTCTCCTTTTTCACATGTTGGAAATTTCGCGTCTTTTCCTGGCCAATTCTCTTCAACAGCAAGAGAACCACGAGCATTATCCCAGACACCAATACAGCTCCATCTTACATATATCGTATTCCATACCCATAACACAACCCAACTTCCCAAGCAGCTGAACATCAATATGGCTTGAAGCTTTTGCAATGGCTCAAGGATCTGGTTGATGACTTCCAATGTCTGGTTAATAGCCCCAATTGCATCATTCAGGAATGCTTCAGGAATCTTGCCTTCAACATCAAGGCGATGCTCTACACCTAAACTTGTTATATCAACACATGTCTTTTGTGTTGCTCTCCTTTGCTCGCCAAAAATATTCTGCGAGTAATCAAACTCAACCATCAAAGGAAGTTTTAGCTTCTTGACTTTCTTTAATTCCTTTTCATCTTTTGTCCATTTTGCTAATGTATAAAGTGCATGGCCTGTCTTATAATCCTCGCTCCATGTTGTTTGCGGAGATGTAAGAAGCTGGCTATGGCCAAATTTTTTCTGGTCAGCTTCGCTTAATTCAAGCTCTGTGATCCTTGGCTCACCTAATATTCTTGCATCTTTTGGATCTCCTGAGCCTTGGTACTTGAAATACATATTAAATCCAAACTGGGCAAATCCTCTGATAAGATGCTCAGAATAAACAACTGTAGGAGTAAACTCTGTTGCAGGAATATCTATCTGCCATGCACCGCCTTCGCCACAAGCTCTGTATTCAATAAAATCCTTTATCTCCTGGCTCTGCAATCCATTTTCATCAATCGCGATTATTCTGATCTCGTTTCTTGTAAGTGCCTTTGGGTCAAACTGATAATCCTTGAATTGTGTTCCTGAACCAGCTTCTGCTTTTCCACCAAATTGGCCGTGACCAAACCCTTGCCTTGAAAGATTTAATTGTTTGGTGCCTTGGATTGTGTCTGGAGAGAAGCCTGTCTTATCTAACTCAATATTCATCTTGAAATTGCCTTGATCATCTGCTGTTACTTTGCATTTGTAATCAGTTGTTGCTTTGAAAAAAATTCCAGATAAGCTGCTTGGCATTGCGCTTCCAGAGCATTTGCCATTGACCAATATCATGACAGTTGCGCCTGGAGTGTCAACTTTTCCTTTTATCTCAACAGCTGGCAGATAACTTGGGGAAAAGAAACTTAAATCTGTCGGATCAAGTATGGCTGGAGCAATAGTATCAACAAAAACATCTTTTTTGAATTCAACTTTGTTGTTTGCTTTGTCTGCAATTGTTATCAAAACAGAATTTCTGCCTTCTTTTAACTGCAATAATAATTTAAATGGACCATTGGCTTCCAATGTTTCTGCTGCTTTTGATGTAACAGAATCTGAAATATTAACTTCTGTAACTGCATCATTGCCTTCTCCTGCCTTGCCATCTGCCAATAAAGTTTTCACATTTATCTGTCTTGAAGGCTCTCCTACAATGCCATCATTTCTTAATGCAACTATCTGGTATTTGTAGGTTGTTCCTGATCTTACTCTATCATCTCTGAAAGTTTGTGTAGTTACTATGGCAATAGGTATGTTTGGTGAGCTTGCCCTATAAACAATATATTTTTCTATATTGATTATTTTTTCCCAAGTTAATGTCACTGAATCAGAGTCTATGTTTGTGGCATTTAGATTCTTTATTTGTGCAGGCTTATCATTAATATCAGTTGTAGAATAAGTTATGGTAACTTGCTCATTTACAAAGCCATCTATCTCAAGCTCATCTCTTGCAAGCTTAGCAGGAAGGCCTGAGATGACTGCATCAGGAGCAGTATTTTGTGATGCATGTCCTGCGCGTAGCTGTGGAGAGATTCTAGTAGTTATGTTGATTTCAGGAACAAACCTATCAACATCCACTTCTCCTTCTAATTGGGCTTTATTGCCTGCAAGGTCCTGTGCAACAAGCTTTACCTTGTTTATCCTGCCTTCTCTGAGGTTTTTTGCCAGCAATGAAAACACAGGGTTTGCATGAGTTCCTGATCTTCTTGAAGTTAACTGGTCATTTACATATACTTCAACTATGGTGTATGCATCTGTTGTGCCTGTAATCTGAAAATCATAATCATTAACATATCTTGGTATAACAGCATTTATTGCTGGTGGAGTGATATCACTTCCTGCAACAAAATTAAATTGATCTGAATCAACACAATTTCCTGCAGTATCACATGCTCTTATCTTATAGAAATATGCCTGATCTTTTTTTAGGTTGATCAGATTTACTTGGTGTGTTTGCTTGAAGATAGAAACTTCCTCTCTCTTAGTCAATTGCTGAGGAGATTCACCATAATCTAAGGCTATGCTTATCTCTTCGTTTGCAGCAATCTCTATGCTTGCGCTGTTATCTGCTAATGCAAGTATCTTTGGCTCGCTTAAAACAGGCGAAGATAAGTCAGGCTCTAATGTGTATGCAGTCAATGGATCAGATTTCTCACCTTTATTCATTCCTGTTGTATCTATCTCCTGTACACGATAGATATATCTTGTGGAATGCGCAAGATTTATGTCAAGATATTCTGTAACTGTTTTGTCTATTCTAGCGATTTCTGTCTCGTCTGAGTCACCAAAGCTCCTGTATATTATGTATTTATCCAAGTCACTGTCACCAAAGGGGTTAGTTCTTGCGTTGTGCAAGCTAGATTTCCATGCAATCTTTATTGAATTGGTTGTCTGCGAAAGGTTTTTTAGCTCGATAACTTTTTTTGGAAGCTCATTGTCCAAGGTCTTGAATTCTTTGCCTTTAATATCATCCTCAATATTATCACTTGCAGGATTTTTTGCAAGCAATCTATATCCATATTTAGTGTCTTGATTTAAGCCAGTTAAGTCAAGAGTATGCCTTGTGTTTGGGGTATCTGATAACTTTGTCAATCCAAGAGCGCCTGTGTCACCATACCTTAACTCAATCTTGCTAGCACTATCTGTAGTAACAGTAAAAGTTGCAGAAGTCTTGTCTGGCTTTATAGTATATTCAGTTATCCCAATAGCATCTACAAATGCAGCTGGCAAAGTAATCAATAAGCAGATGATGAAAATAGCTAATAACTGCTCAACATAGATGAATCTTCTTAATCTATCTACACCATTAGTCAACTCATTGATCTTCATAACGCCTCTTTTATGACTCTAAGCATCAGTTAAAATATATGATGCATCTAATACTAAATAATGGATATGCTATATTTATACTATTCGCAATTTTTATCTCATTTGCACTAATCCTTTAAATGATCTTATCCTCTCTATTTTCTTAGTACAGGCAATAGCTTGTCTTTGATCTCTTGTTTATCTAAGTCAGCAAATATTGCTATCTGGTCTTTTTCAGTAGCCGGGAATGGAGCTTTCTCGTAAACGCTAAGCAGCAGATCATTTGATTTCAGTAAATCAGCTGCCTTTATTGTCCAATTTTCGTTCTTATATCCGCCGACAACTATTTTTTGGCCTAAAGCATCTGGCTGAGACAGCATGATGTTTATGTCATAGCTTGTGTCTATTGCTGGCAGCTCAACATGGCCACGAGTTGATTCTGAAATAGTATGTGTCAAATTTACAACAACTATCCAATTATAATCCAGCTGCTCTGAATACAGCTGCACAGTAACTTCCTGCGCAGAATCTGGCAGGGTATTTTTTTCAATCTCAGTACTTTTTCTTCTTGAGATTGTCAATGTCAGCGGCTTTAATGGAGCAAGCTTGACAAGCATTGGGTCTGTAGGCGTGATAACTGCTTCTGCCTTATAATAATCAGGCGCTTCTCCTATGATCGTGCCTGGTCTGCAGTTTTTCGGAAGATAAACACTTGGCATATATAAATTATCAACTGTTGCAGTTGCCAGAGGGCATTCATATCTTCCGCATGCAAATGTAAAGTTAGCATCCTTGATAGGTGAGTTATCAATATTATCTCTTGCTTGCAACCTATATTCCTTTGAATAATCAAGCTGGTCACAGAACTCTTCGCTGCGCTCTCTAGTACTAAATCCTATCTTTAAGCTTGACTGCCTATTTGGTTTGTTATGGTCAATAAGCACAGGTGTCATGAACCTGAAGTTATACCCTTCGTTATTGAATGCTTTTGGGTCAAATATATTTATCTCTGCAGGGAAAGCGACATCATAAGTGAAATGATAGATGTTCATGCATAAAAAGCTCAGGTATTTTTGGTAGCCTTTGCCTGCGTTTGAAGCAAGCTTCCTGTTTTTGGAAGGGCGTGCATTTATCTCAACTGGCCAGGATCTGTCATAATTGATGTTAACTTGCATATCTTTATACTCATTCTTTTTTTGTGCAGGAATAACTTCCCAGTATAGGTGCTTGTATTCATACATGTCTGGAGGAAGATTATCTGGAATCTTTAATCTCTCCATCTCAAAAGGTATGTATCTGTTGCCAGATAGATCCATGTTATCATATCTATCATATTTTTGATATTCCTTTATGTCGCTCTTAAATGGAGCATGGTTTGTGTCTTTGACTCTGATTCTTGGCATGTTCCAAAAAAGAGTCTCTTTCAGATTTTCACTGATGCTATCTGCTCCGTCTAAGTTCCATGACATTTTTCCGCATTTGAATGCCATGTCTGAGAATGGGATCTTTTTATCAACAACCATCAGATTTATGGTTTCATTTTCCAGGAAATTATCTTGGTTTTCCTTGTTCATGATCTGGACAGCGAGCTCATATGCTTTTTTCACTCTTGCAGGCACATGCACAATAAAGTCTGAATATTCTGTTGTGCTTTCAACGCCTTTGCTCCTTATCTTAAGAGGATAGCTAAGCTTTACCACAACATCATTATTAGTCAGCTCTGTAGTTGTCTTTATCTTATTTAGGGCATTTTGTGGGTTTGTTGCTTCCTTTATCTCAAATTTATCTGTGAATGCGCTGAAGTTTCTGATGCAGTTATGCAGATTTGCATTTATGTAATCATTGATTTGCTTTTCTAAAACTTGCAAATTTGCCGGATAAAGAAGCTCTCCATCATAATACCAATATGGCTCTTTGATTCCAGAATCTGGCAATCTTTCAATATATCCCCATGGATTCTGGTCAATATTTCTAGGTAGCTGGATATAGCCTCCTTGCTGGCCAAGTATTCTTACAGCTCTTGTACCATATTCTTGCAGGCAATCCTCGACAAATGTGACAACCTGCACAATATCATTAGGGATATCTCTTTGCTGTATAGTAGAGCGTTGCTCAATAAACCAAAAGCTTATGCTTGTAAGCAGCAATACAATTATTCCTAGAATTACAAATAGGGTGATCTGACCTCTTTTTTGATTCATTTTAAGCAATTCCCTGTTCACTGAATAAAGCTTTGATAACGTCAATAAGATGATTTAGGGTTTAAATACTTTTGGGTGGAAAAATATGCAAAAACTAAGTAAAATAAAAGCTAAAATTTACTCAATAAAAACAGTGGCGATTGCCATCATTAAGTGAGCATAAATCTAATAATTCAAATTCAATGTATATACAACAATTCTTCATGTACATTAGTTTATTATTGCTTTAAGATTTACATATGATTGTGAGAATAATCAGAGAGGGATAAAAATGAACCTAGACATGATAGCCATCAAAATTTATCTAGACAGATCTTTGTTCGAGAAGAACAAGGATGAAGAGATAGATGAGAATTACCTGCACTATATTCTTGATGCGCTTTCTGAGCCGCCTTAGCATTAGGCTAATTTTTTGTATATTGTTTTTTGGCAGTGAGATCTTTTATTGCAATTTTTGCGCAAATAAGAGCCGCATATAATCTTCCTAGTTACACCTCCTTCAAGGCACGCTCAGTTTGACTTCTTGGGCGTGCCTGTTTTTATGTTCTAAGTTATAGCTCTAATCTTAATGGCAGATCAAATATGCTCTTTCTTTGATAATAAATAAATTCTAGAAAACAGAAATAGTTTATTATTTAGTCGTTCTTTTTTTAGTACCCTATGTTCTATTTTTAATACCTTAGTCTAAGTAGGCATTCTTTTATTTACTCAAACACCTCAATAGGCTGCATGTTCCTGTCAAGAATGATTGTGCTCTTTACGCTGTCTCTGCCGGAATCTTTCACTCGATATAGATTCTTGTCTGCATGTGCGATCATCTCTTCGCAAGTAAGACTGCCATTCATACAAGTCACTAAGCCGATGCTTATGGTTATCTTCTTGTTTGGCTGCATCTGTTCACCATCAAACCTTTTGTTTGCAAGATTCTGTCTTACTCTATCAATCACAACTTTTGCCTCTTGGGGTTTTGTTGCAGGCATCACTATGATAAATTCCTCTCCACCATATCTTCCGACTGTGTCAATGTTTCTGACAGATCCTTGGACAACATCAGCCAATTCCTTAAGAAGCTTATCTCCTGCCAGATGCCCATGCGTATCATTGTATTTCTTGAAGTAATCAATGTCAAACATTGAGATGGTTATTGGTGTCTTAATCCTTTGGCTTCGCTCAATCTCATTAATGAGTATATCCATAAAATGCCGCCTGTTGAACAACCCAGTGAGCTTATCTCTTATTGAAGCATCTTTTACGTTTTCGTATTTTCTTGCATTGTCAATTGCAATCGCCACCTGTGTGGTCACTATATTAAGAAATGCCAGATCTGATTCAGACAGATTTATGTAATCTCCATACAAATTGATTACTCCAATTACCTCATCTTTACATCTTAACGGAAATGCAAGCACTGCATTATATTCTACTTTAAGTTCATAGAACCTGAAATCATTCTTTATTACTGGGATCTTTATCACTGCTTTTGTCTCAGCAACTTGGCTTGTAAGCATCGATTCTGCTTTCAAAAGAGCATTGCTTGGCTCATGTAGGCTGTATCTTTTCTTTGTCTCGATTATAACGATCGAGCATGATTTAGCCTTGATAGCTTGTAACATAAAATTCATGACAGACTGCAAAATCTTTGGAAGGTCAAGTGTAGAATTTACAGTGCTTGCTATCTGATTCAAGATTGTAAGCTCATTTATCTTTCTGTCAGCAATATATTTCTGCGCAGCCAATTCTGGTACTAAGCTTGCAAATAATGCTAACATTTTGGCAAGTGTCTGGACTTCAACAACGTTTATTACTTTAATCTTATTTAAAGCATCTGAGTATTCTTCAAATGTAACTCCAGTAAGTTTTTCAAGTGCTCTGCATGATTCAAAATTCCTTACATTCTGGATAATGCAGGAAGCTACAACAGAGCTTATTATCTTGCCGTTCAATAGGATAGGCACAATTATGCTTACTAAGCCAGAAGCATCTGAGTAGATGATATATTTGCCGTCATTTTCCCTCTCTAAAAGCATGTTATATTTCTCAATCCTTGCAGAAGCTATAAGATCTTTTCCTGCAGGCTTTAGATTTACTAGCTGCCAATAATAAGGTACAGTGCCTGAGCAGATCAGTTCATTTCCCTGCTCATCTATAGTAACGACAGGAAGCTCGATAGCAGAGCTGAAGCTTTCCTGCATCTTCTTCCATAATTCAAGGTCGAAATACTTTTCCAAAAACTTCAGCTTTTCCATGTGGAAGTTAAGAATTACTTTGATTATTAAAATGTTATTGCTCTCAACAATCTTATAATATTATTAATCTTATATCCTCATTCTAAAAGCCATCTCCATAACGGCATATATCTTATCTTTTTATTTCCAATCTTTTCTTCTGACTCATAATCTTCTGTTATTATAAGAAGATTCCTGCATCTCAATTCTTTTGCAGCTGCAATCAATGACCTAATCTCTCTTTTTTTTGTATCATAATTGCTTATATCATAACATACCTGGATAAGCTTTACGATCTTTATCCCTTTTTTAACGACAAAATCTACTTCATGCTTGTATATGTTTTGCCAGTAATAAATTTCAGCATTCTCAAGCTCTTTTCTTCTTAACAGTTCAATCAATACGATATTCTCATAAAGCTTGCCGATATCTTTAGTGAATCTTATGCTAACTGCATCTATAAAGCCAGTGTCTATCACATATGCTTTCCTGTTTGCAACCAAGCTCTCTCTATATTTATAAGAGATTCTTTTCAAAAAATAAAATAGGTATGACTCTTCAAGGAATGAGAGATAATTTAGCGCAGTGTGGATGCTTTTAATCCCAAATATGTTTTTTATCTTGTTAAAGCTAACTTGTGATGTAACATTAGATACCATATAATTGGAGATTTCTTTTAGCGTCTTTATATGCTTAATCTTGTTCCTTAATACGACATCTTTATCTATTATTGTTGAATATAATGCTTTGAGGTAGACCTTTGCATCTATATCTTTTTTCAACAGTTCAGGAAAGCCGCCATCTTTGATGTAATCCCTCAACCTATTCTTCAATAATCCTTTATCTTTTGTAGATAGGATATAGGCATCAGGCTTTATCTCGGCATATGCCAAGAATTCCCTAAATGAAAATGGGTATAATTCCAATGCTAAATGCCTGCCTGTCAGGTGTGTAGCCAGCTCTTTGCTTAGCAATTTTGCATTGCTTCCAGTTATGACAACATTCAGTCCTTGCCTTTGCAGTCTGTTAGCAAATAATTCCCAACCTGCAATATTCTGCACTTCATCAAGGAAAATATACTTTAATTCACCATATACCTCATAGCAACTCTCTAATACATCATTTAAATTCTCTGTCCTTATTGTTGCTAATCTTTCGTCATCAAAATTAACATACGCAAATTTTTTGCCTTCCAACAATTTAAATGATAAGACAGACTTACCACATCGCCTTATGCCTGTTATAACTTTTATCAAGCCTGACTTCATATATTTTTTATACACTACCATAACTTCTCTATCTATTAGCCTCTGCTTTTCGGTAAAGTTTCTTAATTCTTCTTTCTGGTCCAGGATTATCTGTTTTATGTCTGTCTTAAGCATCTTTGTTTACCTACAATTTATGCATTGGAAAAGCATAATTTATATATAAAGTTTTCGTTGTTAATTTCTCTTAATTATTTCTTCCTATCCTATATTTCCCTATCAACTTATCTTCCTCTCTTTCCAGCCTTAACTCTTTCAAAGCTTCTGCAATATCATCCTCATGGATGCCTTTGGCAAGCAGCTCTGCGACAATATTATGCAGTTTTTTGTGCTTAAGCTCTGAATTTATCTTATTCTTTAAATTGAGTATCTGCAGCATCCTTGAAGCAGCGATCTTTGAGCTTAATGGGACATCTGAGCTGGATGGCAGCTGAGTGATTTGTTTGAATCTATCTACTTCATTTTTTGCAGATTCTTGCGGATGCTCTGCTTTCTGCAGCAGCTCATGGAATTCCTTGTTATGCTCCAGCTCAAATAATGCTGTAGAAATATCATGCAGCAGATATCCAGAATCTTCAAGATAGCTTATTACAATGCTTGGCTTATGTCCTTGGCTTAATTTTTCCATGACTTGTTTTTTTATCTTTTCAATCTTGCTTTTGTTGAGCTTTAGCTTTCTCTTGTTGAGACTTTCATTTATCTGCTGTTTTGCATTATGGAAAAATCCGCCTTTAGCGAAGAGCTTTCTGTATTCTTGGTTTGTGTCTAATCTATCTAATTTTTTGATATCGTTGAACAATTGTTCTTCTTGTCTTGTGAGTTTTATCTCTTTTGTTTTTTCTATGGAATCTGTTGTTGCATTGAATGCTTTTTTTGGCGTCAAAAGTTTTTTCAGCTCGTGCTTTATGCTTAACTTATCTAAATGCTTTAGCTGTGAGAATAGATTTTTCTCTTGTTTTGTCAGCTTAATTTCTGTCTTAATTGCAAATAGTTTTTCTGTAATCTTATTTTGTGGAGCGACTTTTAGTTTATCTTGTCCCTTATCACTCTTATCATCCTGTGGTTCAATGTCTGCCTCAATCTTATCTTTTCCAAGACTAGATACATAATACTTTTTAGAAAGCTCTTCCTCTTCTTTTTGCGCTTCCAATTCTTCCTGTTTTCTCTCAAGCTCTTCTTCCTTCTCAACAATATGGCTGACATTCTTTTCAATTGCAGTGTAATGTGTTTTTAGCAGCTTCTTTATGCTTGCAAGCTCTGTGAGGATCTGCTGTTTTATCTCTTGTGTTAAATTTGAGTTGTTGATCTCATAATCGATGAACTCAGTCGTGCAGTCAAACAATGCAAGATCCTGGGCAATGTTTATTGGATTCTTGGTCTCTGAAAGTATCTCATCTATCTCTTCGCTATAGAATTCGTAAAGCTCGTACAATAATTCCTGCTTTCTGTCATCATCAATCTTTGAATGCAATATTGCGTAATGTATGTCATTTATGTGCCAGTCATGGCTTATCAAGTGGCCAATTATCTCCTCTGAACTGTAATTAGATGTAATTCCGTGGATAATCTTGCTCTGCAGCAAAGCTAATCTTGCTTCATTGATGACTTTTTTGCTTGCAATTATCTCTGCAGTTGCATGGTGCAAATCATAAGTCTGCTCGAATTTTCTTAAGATTGGGAGATTGTACTTATGTATCCCAAGCTCATTTCTCGAGTAAAGTATATAGAGGAATGCCAGATAGGATGCAGTTAATACAAGGAATTCAAGCAAGTATAAAAATCCTGTAAATAGCAATACAAACACTCTCATATATATCCTGAAGCTGTAGAAGTCTGTAAATTCAATTATCTTCCATTGGTGCAGGAATAGGTTTAAGTGATTCAGTGCAATGTCGCTCACATAAGTCCAGTAATATGCGCTGAAGAATATGATTACGCTTCCTGCAACAATATATTCAAATGTCAATTCATTGCGTTTTGAATAGTGGGTGTAATGATAGACTAGGTATGCAGCTATGATAGATGCTATTAACACAAAAATGATGTAAGATGTTTCAAACTTCTTCACTATATCTGAGATGAACAATACTTTACCAAACAATATCTTGCTGATGAAAGATAGGATGTATGTTATGCATAATGCAAATATTGTTCCGAATATCAGATAATGGTGCTCTTCTCTTGAAGCATGAAGCTTTATCTCTCTCAGTTTCTTGATTGCATGGATTAGGAGGTAGCCAAGAATAACAGAGGCAACTAGCAAGCCAATTAAATTTGGCTCGAAACTTGTAGAGATGAACTGTGTCTGGATATCAACTCCTGCGACAAATTCGCTTGCAAATCTTTTAATCTTGAATATAGGCACAAATAAGATTGTGATTATTGAGCCAATAAACAATGCAACTATGCCTGTAGGAAGATCGCTTTTATCAACATGTCTTAAAGGCTTGTCAATGTTCTTTGTCACGTGCGCAAGTATGTATATAGGGATTCCTAATAGCAGGAGCATGCCAAGCACGTTTAGCAGATAGAGCAGCGCAATTATTAGGATTCCGTGTATAGGAAGCCCTGTAATATTCTGCATGAACAGGCTTTCTTTTCCAAACATTGAGAATATAGGAAGATGAGAAGCTGCGCTTTCAGTGAAATATAATTCTGTCTGCGCCAATCCTAGGGTGTATGGCAGGATGTAGACAAAAGCATCTGTTATGATGAATGCTGCGCTGATGAATGCTAATGCTAAGAATGCAGTCTTGTGAAACCTGAAGAACTTGAAAAATTTCTTGTACGCAGTTTCAACCAATGACTCAGATTCCTCTAAGCTTTCTTCAACTGCATGCTTCTGGTGTTTTCTGATTGCAGTGAATAATACAATAATTGCCAAGATTATTATTACTATACTATCAATTACTATAGTAAACCATTCCATTGATAGTTGGTAGATTGCAACGTAAAACATACCTAGCAATGAAGCGATTACAGCAAATTTTGTGATGAGCTTTGATATAGTAGGATTATCTCCAGGCTTTAACACTAAAGAAGCAAGGCTAAGCTCTTGGATGATTAATTTCTTTGAAAGGTAGATAGATATAATAATAAATAAGATTGCGCCTGTGAACAACAATATTTCTTCTAATGCAGGCACTTTTAATATTGCAACGAGCAAGTTTGATGAGAACTCTGCTTCCCTGAATGTGTTTTTCAAGCTCAATACAGTTGTCTTTGCAATGATAAGGAAGAATGTCATTACTATTGCAAAATCTACTCTCTTCAATTCATGACCAAATAATACTTTTGTGATGCTTACCTTGTAGATTATATAGCCTACAGCAATGAAGCTTGTTATTATCTTGTATAATTCAACATCTGCAGGCAGCATGCCTAATGCGTCAAAGATTTCTAGTAGGAAAAATGCTATGAGTATTATGAAGAAGGTGTTTTTCTTCAGCCAAATGATAGCCGGATGCTGCTTTTTTCTTTCGGTCTTTTCTTTGTCTTCTCCTGAAGTTGAAACTTTCCAATAGAAGACTATTCCTAGTAATAGTATAACTAAAACAATTGAGAGCCTTGCATAATCAACTTTTACTAATTTAGGCGCAACTATCGGCACAATCTCTTTAATAATCGCTTCCTGCTCTATAGGGTCATCGCAGTTCAGATCAGCAATCTTGTCTAGGGTAATTTTGAACTGCTTGTCTTCGTCTATATCTCCCAGATTCATCTGCGTCAATGGGTCTGCTTTCAGGACATCAAAATCAATGTCTGATTTTAATGATTTTTTTCTGAATTCTTCATCTAATAATGCAATAAGGCATTTAGGAATCGCTGAGAGTATGGACAGGTCTTTGGCTTTTAAGGATTTGTTTAAGAGTTTAACGTCTATTGTGATTTCTGCCTTACCTTCCTTGCTTATATTGTAAGAGACACTGACGTTAACTACTTCCTTTGCCTTTCTGATGCGCTCTTCTTTTTCTTTTTGTCTTGCAGCTTCTTCTTCTGGCGTTAAAGTTCTGCTTGAGAGTTCGACTTTAAAGATTTCATCTGTGATGAAGCTCTTGTCTATTGTCTTTGTTAATGTGTATGAAATTATCTTTTCTTCCCTTGGCTCTAAGCTGCCTAATGGGAATTCAATCACTGGGTCTTTTTCTATGATGTAATATGTGTCGTCTTTCGCAATCTCGTCTGTTGTCTTTATGATGTCTTTTGGGATTGAGATTTTTACTTTCACGTCATCAACTGTGTAACTGTCAATGTTCTTAATGGTCTCAAATATTTTTGTAGTACCGAATAAGCTCTGCGGCTCTGGATGTTTTCTGGAGATGACTGAGATCTTTCTTGCAGCGGATAGCTCTGTCTGCTTTATTTCAACTGGCTTTTCTTCGATGATTGGCTTTGGCTCTTCTTTTGCAGAGGATGCAGGAGGTGGAGCAGGAGGAGGTGCAGCTGGTGCAGGAGGTGCATTATTGCCTTCTGAAGCAACTGCAACTGCTGCTCTTGCTGGACCCCCACCACTTCCAATGCCGCTAACTTGTTGCTGCCCAGATGGATTGACTATTATGGAAAGATTGTAAGATTTATTTTATATTTAGGAGTTCTGCTGTTTTTATTAGTTTTTATAACAGCGTTTAATTCAATATTTTTGGCTGTGCTTATATTTATGCTGGCATCAGTTTCAACCTTCTATAAACTATACCTTAAGATACCGATAGGGTTTGAGCTGATAACTTTGATGGTCATATTATTCTCGTTTAGTTTTGGAATAATGCCAGCAATAGTAACAATGATCTTATCAGTCAGTATAGCAAGGCTAATAAGCGCAGGAATTCATCCAGAGATGTTTGCACAGATGGCTGCATATATATTTATAATATTTATAGCGCAGCTATTTTCCGGATCAAGCATAGTTTTTTCTGGGATGGTGCTTGTTATTATATTCAACCTTATCAGATTTCTGTACAGCATGTTTATCTTTGGCTTTG
>Ga0209211_10003214_pt1 | contig 26981 bp, 23 predicted proteins | sample RifGroA2_FD_183992 | JGI IMG/M metagenome (GOLD analysis project Ga0209211, IMG submission 183992) | Groundwater microbial communities from Rifle, Colorado, USA - Groundwater A2 (SPAdes) (version 2) | ecosystem: Environmental > Aquatic > Deep subsurface > Groundwater | place: Rifle, Colorado...
CATCTTCCTGACCTCCTGTAACATCTCTGTCCGTTTCATGGTCTCCTCCTTGAAATTTAGGAAACCATACAATAGGACAATTCATGTGCTATAAAAAGGACAGTTTATGTGTTGCTGACACTCTGTAGTTTTATCTTGCCTAAATTACATTTTTTTTGTAGCATTACCGAAACAGTGGATGACGCCGTTTAAATGAAATGGAGGATGTTTTGAGTCTTTTTATTACTTTTGAAGGCGTAGAAGGGTGCGGAAAGACAACCCAGATGGAGATGCTGAAGGAGCATCTTGAATGGAAGGGTTGTCAGATTGTAGCTACCAGAGAGCCTGGTGGAACAGAATTGGGCGAAAAGATACGAAGCATACTCTTAAACATTGACAGCCAGCCTCTTGCCCCATGGTCAGAGCTTCTGCTTTACTCGGTTTGCAGGGCACAGCTTGTAAATGAGGTAATAAAGCCTGCGCTTCTCGACAAGAAGATTGTTTTATGTGACAGATTTGCAGACTCTACGGTAGTCTATCAAGGCTATGCCAGAGGTTTAAATTTGGAGGCTATTACAAATTTAAATAAGTGGGTAACTAATGACGTGATACCTAACGTTACATTTATATTAGATTGTGCGCCTGAGGTTGGATTAAAGCGCGCATTGGACAGGATAGAGGGGAGAAAAGAGGGAAACAAGGAAGACCGCTTTGAACGGGAGAATATAGAATTTCATAAAAAAGTAAGGGATGGATATTTAAGATTGGCCAAAGAGTCATCCAACAGGGTTAAGGTAATCAATGGAGACAGGGAAATCGCTGTGATTCATAAAGAGATATGTGGTATAATTGAACCTCAACTGGAGACGATAGGCAAGAGATAATCGGAAACCTCTAACCCATAGCCCCTTGCCTATAGCCTATCACCCATCAGCTGTATTTATATGCCATTCAAAGATATTTTAGGCCACGATAGAGAAATTGGCATCTTAAAGAAAGCCCTTGCAAACGACAGGTTAGCCCATTCATTTCTCTTTAGCGGGCCTGATGGGTGCGGTAAGCGCCTTACAGCCGTTTCTTTGGCAAAATCTCTGAACTGTTCTGAATCTAAGGATGATTTTTGCGGAACGTGTCAGAATTGCAGGGAGATAGAAAATCTTTCTTATACCGATGTTTTCCTGGTTGAACCAAGAGGACCTGAATCTAAGGGCGCGGAAGTAGATTATACAGGCGGCACAATAAAAATAGACGCTGTGCGTGATATTCAGCACAGGCTGGCGTACAAGGCAATAAGGGGCGGCAAGAAGGTCTGCATTGTTAACGGCGCTGAGAAGATGAACAGGGATGCCCAAAACGCATTTCTCAAAACCCTTGAAGAGCCGCCTTCTGATTCAATTATCATATTAATTATTAGCGACGGCGCAACGCTTTTGCCAACAATACTTTCGCGTTGTCAGAGGATAAATTTCAGACCGCTGCCGCGAAATATTTTGATTGAGATGATAAAACAAAAATTACATGCAAGCGAAGATACCTCTGCTCTTATAGCCTCGTTGAGCGGGGGGAGCATAGGGAAGGCGCTGGGCTGGGATAAGGAGCTTATCCTTGAGCAGAGGAAAGAGAATATAGGAAGGCTGATGCACCTTTCCTTAGCAGACCCTGAAAAAATCTTTAAGGCAGCTGAGGATATAGCCAAAGGAGACAGCCCTGTAGAACTGCTGGAATTTTTAAAGATTTGGTACAGGGATATTGCGTTATTAAAAGAGAGAAGGGAAGATATGATAGTAAATTCTGACCTGCTGCCTCTTTTAAAAGAGCACGCTAAAGACCAGACACTTGAGAGCCTCATATCCGGATTCAAGCTGATAAATCAGGCTCAGGTAGACATGATGCCGCCGCGATATGCTAATAAACAGCTGACTGTTGAGAATCTCCTCATTCAGCTCAGCGGCTCATGAGTATATGATTAAGATTAAAAGGATATATGACAAGCCTGATGATGAAGACGGTTTCAGAATATTAATAGATAGGCTTTGGCCGCGGGGGTTAAACAAGGACTGGGTAAAGATAGATTTGTGGCTGAAGGATATTGCGCCGAGCAATGAATTGAGAAAATGGTTCTCCCATGACCCGGATAAGTGGGTTGAATTCAAGAAGCGATATTTTGCAGAATTAAGCAATAAGAAAGAATCAACAGGCTTGGTTCTGAATAAGGAGAGGAAAAAAACAGTAACCTTGCTTTATGGGGCAAAAGACGAGAAATTTAATAATGCGGTTGCCCTGAATGAATATATTGAAAAAAGCAGACAATAGGCGCCGGGTTTTACCTCTAACCTATAGCCGGTATTTATGGAGGATTAGATAATGGCAACAGTGGTTGGCATAAGATTTAAAAAGGCATGCAAGATATACTATTTTGATATTAATAATCTGGAACTCAAAACAGGCGATATGGTCATTGTGGAAACAGAAAAGGGGATGGGCATCGGATGGGTTGAGCGCGGTCCTCTTGAAAAAAGCGAGGCCAGCCTTGTTCAGCCATTAAAGAAGGTAATCAGGAAGGCTACAGAAAGCGACAGGGAGCGTCTTGAATTTAATAGAGAAAGAGAGCAGGAGGCGGCCGCTATCTGCAAAAAAGAGATAGCTAAATACGGTCTCCCGATGAAGCTTATAGCCGTTGAATACCTCTTTGATTCCAGCAAGGTCATCTTCTCCTATATTTCCGAGAGCAGGGTAGATTTTAGAGACCTTGTCAAATGTCTTGCGAATGAGTTTCATACACGGGTAGAGATGCGTCAAATAGGGGTCAGGGATGAGACAAAGATATTAGGGGGTATTGGCCCATGCGGCAGGATGCTGTGTTGTTCAGCTCATCTAATAGATTTTGAACCGGTGAGCGTTAAGATGGCAAAGGAGCAAAATATTTCCCTGAACCCTGCAAAGCTTTCAGGCGTATGCGGCAGGCTTATGTGCTGCCTTACATACGAGGTAGTATCAGATAACGGTGATTCATCGTCAAATTGCTGCCACTCTCATGGCCCTCAACAAAGTCAACCGCCATCTGTGTAAGGAATAAAGATTTAATGCCGCCAAAAAAGACATTTTATGTCACAACACCCATCTACTATGTCAACGATGTTCCGCATATAGGCCATGCCTATACAACCATCGCAGTAGACTGCATTGCACGATATAAAAGGCTCAAAGGATATGATGTCTTTTTTCTGACAGGCACGGATGAGCATGGCCAGAAGGTGGAAAAGGCTGCAAGAGATAGAAGGAAGACCCCTCAGGGACATGCAGACCTGATGGTTGGAAATTTTAAAAATCTCTGGAAGGCTCTGAACATAACCAACGATGCCTTCATACGGACAACGGACGATGAGCATAAAAAGATAGTCCGGGAAATGCTGCAAAAATTGTGGGATAAAGGAGAGATAGAAAAGCGCTCTTATTCAGGCATGTATTGTACCCCATGCGAAAGGTTCTGGACAGACAAGGATGTGGTAAACGGCAACTGCCCTGACTGCAAGCGGCCTGTGGAGCATATAGAGGAGGAAAATTACTTCTTCCTCATGTCAAAATATCAAAACCGCCTCATTGAGCACATAGAGAAAAATCCAAGCTTTATCCTTCCTGATATGAGAAAAAATGAAGCGCTGGGTTTTCTCAAAAACAGAACCCTCGGCGACCTCTGCATATCAAGGCCAAAGGCCAGACTTGCATGGGGGATTCCGCTTCCATTTGATGAAAACTACACTACTTATGTTTGGTTTGACGCGCTGCTGAACTACTATTCGGCAACAAAATATCTTGCACCCCCCCCTGTCCCCCCCTTTATTAAAGAGGGGGGGTTGTGGCCTGCTGACCATCATCTCATCGGCAAAGATATTCTTACCACTCATGCGGTTTACTGGCCAAGCATGCTCATGGCGCTCGGTATGGATTTGCCAAAAAATATCTTTGCGCATGGTTGGTGGACTGTGGAAGGGCAGAAGATGAGCAAGTCCCGCGGAAATGTGGTTGACCCTAATGAGATAATAGATAAGTACGGAATTGACCAGTTCAGGTATTTTCTTATGAGAGAGGTGCCGTTTGGTCTGGATGGAGATTTTTCCGTTCATGCGTTGAAGGGACGAATAAACGGGGATTTGGCTAATGATTTGGGAAATCTATTAAGCCGAACGCTAACAATGATTGAAAAATATTGCGATGGCATAATACCAGGGAGAACAGAACCCTCAAGTCTTAAGCCTTTGGTTTTCAATCTTCAGTCTCATGTAGACAACCATATGAGAAACCTTCAGTTCCATATGGCCTTGCTTGAAATCTGGTCTGTTGTCAGCGCTGCAAACAAATATATTGAAGAGGCAGCGCCGTGGAAGGTCTATAAAGATGGGGATAAAACAAAACTCAACAATATCCTGTATAGCCTTGCTGAGACCCTGCGTATCATTGCGGTATATATCTATCCATTCATGCCGTCTGCTGCTGAAAAGATATGGCAGCAGCTTGGACTTAAAAAAGGGTTTGATGGTATAATATTTGACAAAGAAACAGAATGGGGACAGGACATCAGCGGCACAAAAGTTTGCAAAGGAGAGGTGCTGTTTCCGAAAGTGTAGCTTGCCCATTTATGGGCGTCTTTAAACCTGTCCCCGCAGGCTTTAAGCGTGGATACGCCGATAAATCGGCAGACTACAAAAAAAGACTTAAATTCATCGGAGGGGAGGCATGAAAATTCAAATATCAAAAATTAAATATCAAAAATTGCTGCTTGCTGTTTTCTGTTTACCGCTCGTAGGTATTGTTTCCGGCTGCTCAAATGGAAATGATAAAATAACAGCAAAATCTATTCAAGATAAAAAGGCTGATAGGATTGTTAAAATGACCGTAGATGTGAATGAAGAAGAAAAACTTCAAAAGGCCGCTGATAAAGGATACCAGTCATGGAGAAATAATCCGGTTGATGTTGCTCAGGCTGCCCTATTAAACGCAGGGGCAAATGTAAATATGGCTGACTGCAGATTATTGTCAGAGAAGGCAGCTGAGGCAATAGTTGCAGCAAGTGACAAAAAAGGCAGTTATAAAGTTATCTGCAAAAGAGTTGTTAAGGATGGCGGAATATGGACAGCAACAGAGGTTGAGGTAAATGAAACAGGGGATAACATTCATGAAGATATGGGAATGGAACATATGGATCATGAGCACATGGGGCATGAACATTAAAAGCAGGCAAGGGGTATAGGCGATAGGCAATGGGTAAGAACCTATAGCCCATAGCCTCATGCCTATAGCCTATTTTCATCAGGTAATCAACATTGTCCAATCAATATAAATTAATAGACACCCATGCCCACCTTGATGACCCAAAGTTTGAAAGTGACAGAGATGAGGCAATAAAACGGGCAAAGGACGCGGGCCTTGAAAATATTATAACCGTAGGCACATGGCAGAAGGGGCATGACCTTAAACCTGTCATTGAGCTTGCGGAGAGATATGACTTTGTTTATGCAGTCCTCGGCGTTCATCCGCATGATGCCGGCGACGCAGGCGAGGACGCCTTCAACGAAATTAAAGAACTCTCAGCGCATTCTAAGGTTATTGCCATAGGTGAAACCGGCCTTGATTATCACTACGAACATTCGCCTAAAAATATCCAGAAAACAGTATTCATAAAACACATCCAGCTTGCGCGAGAAATAAACCTTCCCCTTACCATACACAGCAGAGAGGCGCAGGATGATACTTTAGATATTCTTAAAGAAGAGGGGGTTAGGGATATTGGCGGCGTGTTGCATTGCTTTTCCGGCAGTTATGAGATGGCAAAGAAGTGTCTTGATATGGGTCTTTATCTCTCGTTTACCGGCGTTGTTACATTTCCAAAGGCCTCAAATATACATGAGATTGCAAGAAAGATTCCGATTGAAAAATTGTTGGTTGAAACAGATTGCCCGTATCTTGCGCCTGAGCCTCACAGGGGCAAGAGAAATGAGCCTTCATTTATTGTTGAGACTGCAAAAAAGATTGCTGAGGTAAAAGGGCTTTCTTATGCTGATGTGGCAAGGATTACAACTTTAAATGCGAAAGCATTGTTCGGCATTGGAGAAAAAATAGAGGCGGCAAAAATAGCTTATCAAATCAGAAATTCGCTTTACCTCAATATAACCAACCGATGCACAAACTACTGCACATTCTGCGCAAAATTCAAGTCGTATACTGTAAAGGGTCATTATTTGAGATTGAAGCAGGAGCCGGCGTTTCTTGATGTAATAAGGGCTGTGGGCGACAGGCCTGCTGAAAAATATGATGAGATTGTATTCTGCGGCTATGGCGAACCTCTTATAAGGCTTGACCTTGTGAAAGAGGCCGGGCTTTTTCTAAAGAAGCAAGGCTGCAAAATCAGGATAGATACGGACGGCCTTGCCAATCTTGTTCACGGAAGAAATGTCCTTCCTGAGCTTAAATTCGTTGATACTATATCTGTGAGCCTCAATGCCCCTGATTCAGAGACCTACCAGAGGTTTATAAAAACGCCATTTGGCGATAAGACGTTTCCTGCAATTATCTGGTTTCTGAGAGAGGCAAAAAAGCATATTGCAAAGGTAGTGGCAACAGTGGTAGCGGTTCCCGGCCTTGATATAGAGGCATGCAGAAAATTGGTTGAGGATGAAATCGGCGTGGCATTCAGGGTGAGGGAGTATGATGAGGTGGGATAAAGACAGGCGATAGGCTATAGGCAATGGGCAAAACCTATAACCTATAACCTATAGCCTGTATTTTTAATCCTTATGCTCTTCAAATATTTTCTCAAATATATCGTCAATCTCCATAAATGTCTTCAATATGAGAGGGTCAAAGTGTCCAATCTTTGTTCTTTGGTCGCCTTCGGTTATTATCTTGTAAACTTTCTCATGGCTGAAAGGTTCTTTATATGGCCTTTTGCTTCTCATTGCGTCATACTGATCAACAAGCGCAACTATTCTTCCCTCTATAGGTATTTTTTCACCTTTAAATCCCATCGGATAACCTGAGCCGTCCCATTTCTCATGGTGTGTAATGGCTACAATTTTTGCCATCTGCATAATAGGATACGGAGAATTTAAGAGCATCTTTTCTCCTATTGTGGTATGGGTCTTCATAAACGTGAATTCTTCTTCGGTAAGAGGGCCTGGCTTCAGAAGTATGCTGTCAGGTATGCCGACCTTTCCTATATCGTGCATACTGCTTGCAAGTGCTATAGTTTCAATAAAATTATTTGGCATGTTCAATACCTCGGCCAATCTGCCCGCATACAGTCCTATTCTTTTTATATGCGCTCCGGTGTCAGTATCTCTGTATTCAGAGACAGCGGTCAGGCGGTAGGTTATCTCTCTGCTCATATCCTTAACCATAGTAAGCGCTTCTGCCAATTCCGCTGTTCTCTTTTTTACATCCTCTTCAAGCCTATGTTTGTAATTTTTTTCTATTTGCATAAGCCTGTGATAATTAACCGCCCTGTTGATAGAGTGGAGGAGATACTCCGGATTATACGGTTTTATGATGAAATCAAACGCCCCTTTCTTTACAGCGCTCACAGCCGCATCAAGTTCAGCATATGCGGTCATTAAAATGACAGGGGTTTCCGCATCCACGGCGCGTATTTTTTCCAACAGCTCAATGCCTGAGACATCAGGCATCTTTATGTCGGTCAGCACAATGTCAAATTCATGCCTTTGAAATTCTTTGACAGCATCCCTTGCGTTCCTGCAGGCTATGCTGTGATAGCCTTGTTCTTTCAGCAAGAGCGCAGTAGAGTCAAGGACATATACGTCGTCGTCTACGATAAGTATTGAAACAGCGGCTTCTATATTTTTATTCACTTTCCGACCACCTCCCTGATCTTTCTCAAAAGCTCATTTGGCGTTACTGGTTTTGAGATAAAGTTTGCGTCTGAATCTAAGATGGCGCCCTTCATAACACTTGCTGCATATCCGCTTAAATAGATAATTTTAACAGCAGGGCTTATCTTCTTAATCTCTTCGTAAGCCTCTTTGCCGTTTTTCTTCGGCATTACCATGTCAAAGATAAGAAGCTCAATTTTATCTCTGTTTTCTTTAAATTGAGAGACCGCATCCTCTCCATTCACAGCCTCTATAACAGTATAGCCGAATTCATTCAGCAGCGCCTTTGTGGTCTCTCTCACGGTTGCCTCATCCTCTGCCAATAATATGGTTTCTATGCCTCCCTTTATGTCAGCTGTTAAGGTCGGCTGTTCTTGCTGTCCTGCTATTTTCTCTGTTGTAGGCAGGTATATCTTAAATGCTGTACCCTTGCCAGGTTCGCTGTGAACATCTATATAGCCTTTGTGCTGCTTGATGAGGCCATATACTATGGAGAGGCCGAGCCCTGTTCCCTTTCCAACCTCTTTTGTCGTAAAGAATGGCTCAAAAACCTTCTTCCTTGCTGCCTCATCCATGCCCATACCGTTATCCGAAACGGTTATCAGCGCGTATCTTCCTGGTGTGCCGTAGCCGTGCTGATTTATGAATTCATTATCCATCTCTACAAGCTCTGTGCTTATGCTCAAAACCCCGCCTGCAGGCATGGCGTCCCGCGCATTTGTTGCAAGGTTCATCAAGACCTGCTCAATCTGAACAGAGTCTGCCTTTACGATAATCTCTTTATCGGTAAGATTGGTTTTAAGTTCAATGTTTTCGCTGATAACCCTTGCGAGTATTTTTTCAACTCTTTTTATAATATCGTTTAGCTCTACTATTTGAAGCTTTATCATCTGTTTTCTGCTGAATGCGAGGAGGCCTTGGGTAAGATGAGCGGCCTTTTCAGACAGGGTGAGTATCTGGTTTATATAATTTTTTAAGAGCTCGTCCTCCTTTCTTTTCATAAGCAGGAGATTTCCATAGCCGATGATGGCTGTCAGGATATTATTAAAATCATGGGCAATGCCGCCGGCAAGCTGGCCTATTGCCTCCATCTTTTGGGACTGTCTTAGCTGATCTGCAAGCCCTTTTTTTTCTGTGATATCCTCTACAACACCGTCAAAATAGATATGGCCGTTCTTGTCTCTCTTCATCACAGAAGAAACTGAGGACCAGAATCTACGGCCCTTTGCCGTTACGGTCTCAATTTCTTCACTTTTTATGAAGCCATACTTTAACAGCCTATCGTTTACATCCTTGAGCCGGCTTTTGTCCTGGTAGAAATCTATGACATTGTGTTTTAGAAGCTCTTCTTTTGAATCTGTTTCAAACATCTTTACAGCAGCCTGATTTACCTCTAAAAGCCTCCCATCCACGTTCCTCCTGTAAATTCCGAGTGCAATATTATTTACCAACCCTTCATATTTGTCTTTCAGTTCAATGACGGCCTCTTCTGCCAGTTTGCGCTCAGTAATATCCTGAACAGTCCCATCCATTCTGGTTGGCGCTCTTTTTTCATCAAATGTAACCACTGCCTCTTCATGGACAATCTTTTCTTTACCATCAGGGAGAACTATCCTGTGGTCAATGGAGTACGGCCTTTTATTGTTTAGCGCCTCATTCATCCTGATAGTGACGAATTTTCTGTCACCAGGATGCACATAATTTAAAAATGCCTCGTAGGTGGCGCCGAATTCCTGCGGTTTTAAACCAAAGGTTCTATAAATCTCATCAGACCAGGAGAGTTTATTATTGACTATATCCCAGTTCCAGTTTCCAACCTTTGCCAGACGCTGGGCCTCCTTGAGTCTTTCTTCTGCGAGTTTGCGCTCTGTGATGTCAGTAGAGATGCCGCAGACCGCGTAAGGAATCCCATTTGAATTGAGAAGAGGGAATTTTATAGAGATATAGTGGTGCAGGCCGTCGTGATTCGGAGCTGCCTCATCAAACTCAAGAGGGGTATTGGCTTCTAATACCTTCAGGTCATTTTGCCTGAAGGTATGGGCAATAATCTCAGGGAATATATCATAATCGGTCTTGCCGATTACCTGCTCACTGGTCAGGTTAAATAATATTTCCCATCTGCTGTTAATCAGCATATACTTACCCTCAGCATCTTTCAGGTAAATGATTGCTGTTGAGTTGTCTATAATAGCCCTTAGCTTTTCCTCGCTGACCATTAAAAGGGCAGTCCTCTCCCTGATATCAACAGCCATTTTATTGAACGAGACTGCAAGCACTCCGATTTCGTCGCCGGATTCTATTGGGATAGAAACAGAGTAGTCGCCTCGCGCGAGAGAGGCTGAGGCATGGCTTATTCTGAGTATCCGGTTCAATATGCCTCTGAAAAAGGTGATAAAGAGGAGCAGGACTAATCCTATGACAACCAAGGCGCCTGTCATGGTGTCTCTCAGCATATCTCTTGCCGGAACCAAAACCTCATCTGCGTCAATCTCAGCTAAAAGCGTCCATCCAAACGCAGGCAGGCACATGGAGGCGCCGGCAACCTCAACCCCGCGGTAGTCCTTATAATATGCTGTAATCTCATTACTTGATTTAAGACATTCATTGACAGGCAACGTGTCAACCGTCTGCCTTAATACTGCGTCTTTGACAAACAATGAGCCGGTAAGCATGAGCTTGTCTTTATTGACCAGATAGACCTCCAGGGTCTTTCTGTTTCCTTTATCCCATGAAATTGCGCCAAACTCTTTATTGAATTCTCCGCTTAAGAGTTTATTGATATCTTTAAGGCGGAGGAAGTTGGCGAGGGCGCCGATAGGTTTTCCTGTATCCCTGCTGACAATAGGCGCAGAAACAACAATCTCACTTGCCATAGAAGCGCCTGTTTTACCTTCAGAGACACTCGGCCCTTGCGCCCCTTTTAAAAAGAACTGCTCGTGCAGAAAAAACCTTCCGATAGCGGAGCTGTCTGTAGATGCCCTAACCCGTCCATCTAATGAAAGAATGCAGATATGCTTTATGGTTTTGTCAAGCGTAAGCTTGTGTTTGGAGAGATAATTGCTGAGGGTTTTAACTTCAGATGTATTGCCGTTTGTTATTTTTTGAAGGCCGTCCTTTACAGCCCCGTCGCTGGAAAAGTCCTGCGCCCTGCGCTTTGACATCTCAAGGAATTGATATACCTGCCCCTCATAGGCCTCTGCAATGATAGTCATATCTTCAAGGATGTGTTTTTTAAGATGTTCTTTGTTTGCACGGTAGCCGTGAATGAAGGTGATGAGTATCGGGAGGAGTATCACTGCAACAGCAAATAATGCCTTATAAAAGAGCGAGACAGGAAAAAGCCGCATTATAAAAAGCCTCCAAATAGCGTAAGGGTCTTTAATAAGCTGTTGTCTTTCCTGTTAAAATAGCATAAATTTTTAGAAAAACAAGGAATTCTTTTCTTGAACTCTATCTAAAAATTGGTATGATGAGAGCCATGATATATTTAGATAACGCAGCCACATCATATCCAAAGCCTGAGTCTGTTTATCAGAGGATAGACTATATCCTTAGGCACATTGGCGGTAATCCCGGGAGCAGCGGCCACAGGATGGCCATAGATGCCAGCCGGGTTATCTTTGAGGCGCGAGAATCTGCTGCAAGATTCTTCAATATTCATAATGCAGAAAGGATTGCATTCACAAAAAATGCTACAGAGGCTATCAATGCTGCGTTCAAAGGAATTTTAAAGGCAGGTGACCATGTTATTACAACATCCATTGAGCATAATGCGGTTGTGAAGCCTTTGAAAAGGCTGGAAAAGGAAGGGGTTAATGTTACCAGGGTTAAGGCTGACAAAGAAGGCCTGGTCAGGACAGAGGATATTGAAAAGGCGCTCACAAAAAAAACAAGGCTTGTGTCCGTTGTCCATGCGTCAAATGTATTCGGAGCTATTTTGCCTGTGGGGGAAATTGGCAGGATGTGCAGAAAAAAAGGCATCCTGTTCATGATTGACGCTGCCCAGACAGCAGGCACAATGCCGATAGATATAGAATTGTTAAATATAGACATATTTTGCGCAACAGGGCATAAAAGCCTTTTGGGGCCGCAGGGTACAGGCTTTCTTTATGTAAGGGAAGGTCTTGAGCCTCTGCCGCTTATTGACGGCGGCATAGGCGAGGATGATGAAGTAAAAAAGATGCCGGAACGGTTTGAGGCAGGCACAATGAATACCCCCGGCATAGGCGGGCTCGGCGCTGGCATAGAATTTCTTTTAAAAGAGGGAATAGGGAAAATCAGGCAGTATGAGGAAGGGCTTATAAAACAGATATTGGATGGTTTGCGCAGCATAAAAAATGTAAAGATTTTAGGTCCGATAGACGAGAAAAAAAGGACATGCCTTGTTTCGTTCACCATGGGAGGGAAGGAGCCTTCTGATGTGGGCTACAGGCTGGATAATGAACTTGGCATCATGGCAAGGTGCGGCCTCCACTGCGCGCCATATGCGCACAAGGCAGCAGGCACGTATCCATCAGGGGCTGTTCGGGTAAGCCCGGGGTATTTTAATACGTATAAGGAAATAGAAGAGTTTTTGAGGGCAGTGAGGGAGATAATGAAGGTTTGAGGAATGAGGTTTGAGGCAAAAACCTCTAACCTCTAACCTCTAACCTCTAACCTATGCTTATTCTTGGCATTGAATCTTCATGTGATGATATGGCTGCTGCTGTTGTAAGAGACGGCAGGTATATCCTTTCCAGTGTCGTATCTTCTCAAGATGCAATACACAAGAAATACGGCGGCATTGTGCCTGAGCTTGCGTCAAGGCGGCATCTGGAAACAGTGATTCCTGTTGTAGAAGAGGCATTGGAGCAGGCAAAGGCAACTATTGATGATATAGACGCCATTGGCGTTACGCAGGGGCCAGGGCTTGTAGGCTCTATACTGATTGGTCTTTCTTTTGCAAAGGCTGTCAGCTATATAAAGAATATACCTTTTGTTGGTGTAAATCATATAGAGGCGCATCCTATGGCAGTGTTTCTTGAGAGAGAGGTTAGAGGCGGGAGGTTAGAGGCAAAAAACATTTTTCCAACCTCAAACCTCAAACCTCCAACATTTCCTTTCATCACCCTTGTTGTATCAGGCGGTCATACCACACTTTTTAAATTCAAAGATTTTGGCAGTTATGAAATACTTGGCCAGACCAGAGACGATGCAGCAGGGGAGGCCTTTGACAAGGTTGCGAAACTTCTGGGTCTCGGTTATCCTGGCGGCGCTGTCATAGACAGGCTTGCGAAAAACGGCGATGCCTCTGCGATAGAATTTACAAGGCCGTATATATCAAAGGATACTCTTGATTTCAGTTTCAGCGGCATTAAGACAGCGGTATTGAACTATATCAAGGAGACTGGGGACAGATTTAAAATCTGTCCCCAGATGAATGACCTGGCAGCCAGCTTTCAAGAGGCAGTGGTTGATGTATTAGTGGATAAGGCTGTTTCTGCATGCAAGGCTAACAATATAGATGATATGATAGTCTGCGGCGGCGTTGCGTGCAACAGCAGGCTGAGAGGAAAACTTTATGAAAAATCTAAAGACAATGCCATAAATCTCTTTATCCCTGAGCCAAGTCTTTGCAGTGATAACGGCGCTATGGTGTCAGCCCTTGCATATCAGTTCTTGAAAAAGGGCGCTCGCGGAGGGCTTGATATGAATGCAATACCAAGTATGAAATAAAGAATGTAGTTTGCCCATTTATGGGCGTATTTAAAAACGCCGATAAACCGACAAGCTGCAAATCAGCGACTACAATCAAGATTGCCGATGTTAAGCAAACGGAAAAAAATTTTTAGAACGCCGATAAATCGGCAACTACGATCCTACGGGCTTTCCCCACTAAAGAGGTTCAGCCAGAACTTTCTTGTTGATGAGCGGATTGCAGACAAGATTGTTGATACGTTAAAACTGACGGTAGACGACATAGTAATAGAGGTTGGCCCAGGGCTTGGTATATTGACTGAAAGGCTTTTAGATACAGGGGCCAGGGTGCTGGCCATAGAGATAGACCGAGGCCTTGCAGATGTTCTGAGTAAAAGATTCTGCGAGCGGGATAATTTTGAAAAAATAATATGTCAAGATGCATTAAAGGTTTCGTATAAAGAAATGGCAAATCAATACGGCAAAAAATGTAAAGTCGTCTCCAATCTTCCCTATAACATCTCAACACCCATTATCTTTAAATTTCTTGAGGAGAGAGAGGCATTCTCAATGTTTCTGCTTATGTTGCAAAAAGAGGTGGCTGAAAGGATTGTCTCGCGGCCAGATACAAAAGAATATGGAGTTTTGTCCGTATTGATTCAACTTTTGGCAGATGTGGCAGTAGAATTTGATGTGCCGCCCTCCTGTTTTTATCCTGAGCCAAAGGTCTATTCATCTGTTGTCAGATTCAATATTTTGCAAAGGCCGAGGATTGATGTGGATGATGTGGTCTTTTTCAAAAAGGTTGTTAAGGCTGCCTTTGGCCATAGAAGAAAGACGCTGCTCAATGCCTTGAAGTCCCTGAAACTGCCCTCTGAACAGGTTAAGGAAGGCATGAAAACATCCGGCATAAATCCTCAGAGAAGGGGAGAAACGCTTAGTTTAAAAGAGTTCGGTATCTTGAGCGTTGCATTGAGGAAAAGATTATTTCAAGGCTAAGGAGATTGTTGACAAACTCAACAATCTCTGATTACGCAGATTAAAATACAGATTACGCAGATTAAATTGAGCCGATTCCATTAGTTTATCTGTGTAATCGTCTCTTAAAATTTGTGTAATCAAGCCTGTTGAGGACTTTGTCAACAGGCTCTAAGGCATTGAGTTGCAGTTTTTGTTTGATGTAACTCAAACCTTGATAGCCTGCCCTGAACTTGATTCAGGGTTTGAAGGAGGGAATGTTTATGGAAAAATATATATTGGTTTTGATTACTGCAAGTTCTGCAGAGGAAGGGGAAAAGATTGGGGCCTCGCTTGTGGAAGAAGGTTTGGCAGCTTGCTGCAATATAATCCCTGAAATAAAATCCATCTTTAAATGGAAGGGCGAGATATGCAAAGAAAAAGAGGTTTTGCTTTTAGTAAAGAGCAAGACGTCGCTGTTTAAAAGAGTGGAGGCGCAGGTTAAAAAACTCCATAGCTATGAAGTGCCTGAAATCATAGCCTTTCCCATAGAGGCTGGTCTTCAGGATTATCTTAAGTGGATGGATGAGGTATTGAAAACATAAAAACCGTGAGCCGTGACCGTTTCCCGTGTCAGTATTTGCGTATTTGTATTTTACGGTCACGGGAAACGGTCACGGACAACGATATTTCCTATGCCCATCTCTGTCATAATTCCTGCCTTAAATGAAGAGAGGTATCTTGAGGATACTTTAAAATCTATCGGTCAAGGTGTCGAAATTATTATTGTAGATGGAGGAAGCTCTGATGCAACAATTGAAATAGCTATGAGATTTACAGAAAAAATTATTTTATCAGAAAAAGGGAGAGGCGCTCAAATGGACAGAGGGGCGAGAGAGGCATCCGCCTCAGGCGGAGACGGCCTGCTTCTCTTTCTCCATGCTGATACAAGGTTGCCTCATGGTTGGAAAGGGCACGTTGAAGATATTTTAAAAGATGCTAAGGTTATTGGCGGAGGATTTAAACTGAAAATAGATTCCAGAAAATTTTCTCTTCGCCTTATAGAGGTTATTGCAAATTTAAGGTCAAAACATCTTGGGCTTATTTACGGGGATCAGGCCATATTTGTTAGAAAAAACGACTTCTTAGCCGTTGGCGGTTTTTTTGGGCTTCCTCTTATGGAAGATGTGGATTTGGTAAAAAGGCTTAAAAAAAGGGGGAGGATGGTTTTACTGAACGTACATATTTCTACGTCATCAAGGAAGTGGGACAAGTCTGGGTTTTTAAGGACAACCTTAAGAAACTGGATATTTTTAATCCTGTATTATGTTGGCGTTTCACCTGAAAGATTATACAGGCGGTATTATGCGTAAAACAAAGATTGTTGCCACATTGGGACCTGGCACAGAAACCCCCATATCTATAAAAAAGCTTATACAGGCTGGGGTTGATGTATGCAGATTGAATTTATCGCATGGTGATTTGGCATGGCATAGACAAAGGGTTCAAATTATACGCGGCGTTTCAGCAGGCGATGGCAAGCCTGTTTCCATTATCCTTGACCTTCAAGGTCCGAGGATTAGAACGGGGTTTTTAAAGGATGGTAAACCTATAAGGCTTAAATCAAGAGATGTTGTTACTATAACCACGAAAGATGTATACGGCAGGGAAGGGATCATTACAACACCATACCAATTACTCCCAAAAGATGTGAAAAAGGGAGATAAGATACTTCTTGATGACGGGAAAATAGAATTGATGGTTTTAACCTCTGCCGGCCGTGATGTTAAGTGTGAGATTATAACAGGCGGCTTGCTTAAAGAGCATAAGGGCATGAACCTTCCCGGTGTCAGGCTTAGCGTCCCTTCGTTCACAGAAAAGGATAGGGAAGATTTAAACCAGGGTTTGAGGTGGGGCATTGATTATATTGCCATGTCTTTTGTGAGAAGCGCAAGAGATGTGAAGACTGTAAAGGATTTTATAAGAAAGAAGGGCTATTCCATCCCCATTATAGCCAAGATAGAAAAACCAGAGGCAGTGGAGCACATAGATGCTATACTTGACGAGGCAGACGGCGTTATGGTAGCGAGGGGAGATTTGGGGGTTGAGATGGAACCTCAGCGGGTTCCTCTCATTCAGAAAGATATAATCATAAGGGCAAATAAAAAGGGGAAAGTGGTTATAACAGCAACTCAGATGCTGGAATCCATGATTTCCAATCCAAGGCCGACCAGGGCAGAGGCATCGGATGTTGCCAATGCAATCCTTGACGGCACAGATGCAGTTATGCTTTCAGGAGAGACATCGGTTGGAAAGTATCCGGCAGAGGCTGTTAATATGATGTCGCAGATTGCATCTGAGGCAGAAAAAGGACTTGATATTTCCCATGAGTCTGATTATAAAGATGACTCGTTTTCTACGGCTGTTGCATATGCTGCATTGTATGCTGCTGAAAGAATAAGCAGCAAGGCAATCATTGCATATACGATATCCGGAAGGACTGCGCAGCTCATTTCAAAGCTTAAACCAAGATGCAGACTATTTGCATTAACGCCGGAAAATGCGGTCTATAACAGGCTTCCTCTCATGTGGGGGGTTATGCCTGTGCTGATTCCATTTGGAAAGTCTACAGATGAAATGCTTGATATCGGCGAGCGTATACTGATTAAAAAAAGACTCTTGAATAAAGGAGATGTAGTTGTTATAGTTTCTGGAACTTCGGCAATAATGGGCGCAACAAATATGATGAAGGTGCACAGGGTGGGAGTGTGAAAATACAGGCGAGGGGCAAGAGGCAATAGGCGATAGGAAAAGAACCTATAGCCTATAGCCCATGACCTATAGCCTGTTTTAGGAGGATTTTTTATGGAGCTTAAAAAAACAGTTTCCGAGGTCTATGATTCCTTAAAAGGCATTGTAAGGGTTGATAAGGAAAAGATAGAGGTGCGGGATGCAAAAAAGCTGAGAGATGCCGTAGACTGGCTTGTATATAATGCGGTTTTTAATAGCAATAAGGAAATAAAGGCCAATTGCAGATGGCTCATAAAATCTGCTGCCTCATCCTCAGGCGCAATGCCTGCCTCCATCCAGGGGCTTTATGAGGCCATGGGCAGGGGAGAGGCCAGCGGCTTTACAGTGCCTGCTGTGAATATACGGGGACTTACCTATGATGTTGCAAGGGGATTATTCAGGTCTGCAATAAAAAATAAGGCGGGCGCATTTATATTTGAGATAGCAAAGAGCGAGATGGGTTATACTGACCAAAGCCCTTATGAGTATGCAGCTGTTGTTATTGCCGCTGCTTTAAAAGAGGGCTACAAAGGCCCTCTCTTTATCCAAGGAGACCATTTTCAGGTCAATCCGAAAAATTATAGCCAGGATAAAGAAAAGGAGATTGCCGGATTAAAGGATTGGATAACCAAGGCAGTGAATGCCGGGTTTTATAACATAGACATTGATGCATCAACTGTCGTGGATTTAAACAAAGGAAACGTAATTGAGCAGCAGAGGCCTAATTTTGAAGTTACAGCGCAGCTTACAGAATTTATACGGGATATTGAGCCTGATATGGTGCCTATATCCATTGGCGGCGAGATAGGCGAGGTGGGCGGCAAAAATTCTACGGAAGAAGAATTGCGGACATTTATGGATAATTATCTCTCAACCATTGTCAGGATGGGGAATAATATGAAGGGTATAAGCAAGATGAGCATCCAGACCGGCACAAGCCACGGCGGCGTTGTTCTGCCGGATGGCACTATTGCAAAGGTAAAGGTTGATTTTGACACTATTGAAAGGCTTTCTCATTTGGCCCGCAAGGCATATGGCCTTGCAGGCGTTGTGCAGCACGGCGCATCAACGCTCCCTGATGATGCATTTGACCTGTTCCAAAAAAGAGGGGCAGCAGAGGTTCATCTGGCAACAGGTTTTCAAAATATGATTTATGACGGCAAATATTTTCCTGATAACCTAAAGCAGGATATTTATAAATATCTCAAGGAGAACATGGCAAAGGAAAAGAAAGAAGGGGAGACAGAAGAACAGTTTATCTACAAGACAAGGAAAAAGGCATTTGGGCCGTTTAAACAAAAAATATGGGATTTGCCCCAGTCTGCCAGAGATGGAATCAGAAAAGAGATGGAGGAAAGATTTGATCTTCTGTTCAGCAAACTAAAGGCCATAAACACACATGATGTAGCTGCTAAATGGGCTAATCCAATAAATGCGCCTGTAAGACTTGAAACCGAGATTGCTGGAGTCGGCGCTGAGGGGAAGAAAGTAAAAGAGGAAAAAGGAGACAGGGGAGAATAATACAGCGACAAAGAGTCAAAGTGTCAGAGTGTCAAAGTAAAAATATACTATCTATGACTCTTTGACCATTTATTTATAGTTAAAAAAAAGGAGATACTATGCCGATAGAACAGATTCATCCGATGATGGTGCATTTCCCCATAGCGCTTCTGATAACGAGCCTCTTCTTGGATTTTTTAAGTATAATTATAAAAAAGGATGCATTTGAGAAATCTGCATTTTATCTTTTAATTCTGGGGATTTTAGGCGCTGTAGCAGCAATTATCTTTGGCCTGCTTGCAGAAGATGCTGCATCAAAAAGGCCGAATATAGCCGATACTATAGAAACCCATGAGGCCCTTGCTTTTATCACTACAGGGATATTTATAGCGCTTCTCATTGTTCGCTACATATTCATGAAGAAGGATAATTTCAAAAAGGTGAAACCTTACTATCTCATTGCTGCCCTGATAGGTGTTGCCTTTCTTTTGGCTACTGCAAAATTTGGCGGACACATGGTGTATGAATTGGGTGCAGCAGTGAACGCAAATATTCTAAAATAGGGCATCCATACACAACGACATAAATAGTTCAGTATACAGAGCGTCAGAACAAAGCAGACCAAGGAGCGACGAAGATGAGGAGTGAGGCGTATTTTTATGATACGCCGCAACGACGAATCAAGGAGCAACGCAGGTATGCGAAGTTATGACGCTCTGTATAAGAGTCAGAAGACAGGATTCAGAAAGGGAATAATAACAACTAAAGTTTTTAGTTTTTATTCTGTCTTTTGTCCCTTGGCTGCCGGATTCGCTATAAACTCAACAGCCTTTTTTAATCTCGCAATAGATGTTTCCTTACCAAGGATTTCTATTACCTCAAATATCCCAGGGCTTACTGTCCCGCCGGTCAGCGCAACCCTTACCGGTTGGGCAATCTTGCCGAGTTTGAGGTCTTTTTCATTCATTATGGCAGTGAATATAGTCTCAATGGCGTTGTGGGTAAACTCCGGGAGGCTATCGAGTCTTGAGATAAGCAGTTCAAATATTTCTTGTATGTCTTTAGTTAAGAATTTATTGGCCGCATTTTCTTCATATTGAACGTCTTCCTTAAAATAGAACTCAGCGCTGTCCGCCATCTCTATGAGGGTTTTGCTTCTTTCCTGAAGACCTTTGACAATATCTGTAAGCCTTTTATCAGCTGAGGCATGATATCCCTTTGCCTCTAAAAACGGCGTCAAGAGTATTGCTAATTCTTCTATCTTGCCTTCCTTTAAGTAATGCTGATTAAGCCACAAAAGTTTTTCAGGATTAAACACGCCGGATGATTTGCCGACGTTTTCCAGGGAGAATTTTTCTGTGAGTTCTTCAATGGTAAATATCTCCTGGTCTCCGCAAGACCATCCAAGCCTTGCAAGATAGTTGACTAAGGCGTGAGGCAGGTATCCCATTTCTTTGTATGCCATAACAGATGTTGCGCCATGCCGCTTGCTGAGTCTTGTCTTATCAGAGCCGAGTATCATCGGCAGATGCGCAAACTGAGGGAGGGGATAGCCAAACGCCTCATAAAGCATAATCTGCTTCGGGGTGTTGTTGAGATGGTCGTCGCCTCTTATAACATGCGTTATTTCCATCGTTGCATCATCAACTACAACGCATAGATTGTAAGTAGGTGTCCCGTCGCTCCTAAGAATAATTAAATCCTCTATCTCGTCATTTTCAAATGCAACCTTCCCTTTGATTATATCCTTAACCAATGTTGTCCCAGGCAAAACCTTAAAACGGATGGCAAACGGCTTGCCCTGCTCATCCTTTTTATTTCTGCACCTGCCGTCATACTTTGGAGGTTTACCTTGTTTAATAGCCTCCCCGCGTCTTTGCTCCAGCTCTTCAGCCGTGCAGTAGCATTTATATGCCTTGCCCATCTCAAGGAATTTATAGGCATGCTCCTTGTATAGTTCAAACCGCTTGCTCTGAAAATAAGGGCCTTCATCCCAGTTGAGTGCAAGCCACTGCATTCCGTCAAGGATTGCCTGAGTAGATTCTTCTGTTGACCTTGCCACATCAGTATCTTCAATCCTTAAGATAAACTTTCCCTTATGATGCCGCGCAAAGAGATAGTTGAACAGGGCAGTCCTTGCCCCGCCTATATGAAGATAGCCTGTGGGACTTGGTGCAAAACGGGTTCTTATTTCCATGATTTATCTATTCCTCTCTCAGACTATACGCATAATCATTATACGCCATGAGCGTTATAATGGTGGTCAGCCTTATCCTTTTATCAAATACCCAGGGCAGTATCTTGAAGATAAACTTGATGCGCTCAAAATCAATAGTAGGCAGATAGGTCAAAAGTCTCAAGGCAAATAGTATCCTGTATTTAAATTTAATCGGGTTTCTCCTGTTCTGTTCTTTCCAAAAATCTCTCTCCCAGAAATATTTAAGTTTTCTGTAGATGGATTTAAAAGAGTAAACCTCTCTATATACATGCATCAAACCTTTTTTCAGTTCAAGCGGCGTTATGTTTTTTGGCTTAAACACAACTGTCTTGGAATCATATCTCTCCCAATCTGTATTCAGTATCCTGCCATCCTTTTCCAATCTCTTAAAGAGGGCTGTGCCTGGAAAAGGCGTAAGGATGCTGATAAGCGCAAACAGCACGTTATTGTTATTAATGAATTCAGCCAGCTTCTTAAAGCTTTCCTTTGTATCATTATCATGGCCAACAATAAAAGAACCCTGCACCAGCATACCGTGGGAATGTATCTTTTGTATGGCCTCGCTGAAATTCTGCGTCAGATTTATCTTTTTATTCATCTGCCTCAGGTTGTCTTCAGCTATGGACTCAAAACCTATAAGGATTCCGCCGCATCCGCTTTTTGCCATTAAATCTAATATCTCATCATCCCTTGATACATTGATGCTCGCCTGGCATGACCAGCTTACACCGTGAGAGGTCAACTCTTTGAAAAATGCCTTTGCATATTTTCTGTCCGCAACTATATTGTCATCGGCAAAGAAGATGGCCTTTTTGCGCCCCATGATGCCATCCTTCTGTGTTTCTTTTATATCTGTTATTACCTGCTCTAATGAACGATGCCTTATCTTTGTTCCGTCAAATGCATGAACAGAGCAGAATTCACAGAAGAACGGGCATCCCTTGGTAGTCTGAACAATGTGAAGCAGATATTTATTATTCTTAAGTAAACTGCGGTTAGGCATAGGGCATTGTGTGAGGTCAGGGTGGAGAGTGCGTTTATAAACCTTCTGCAACCTGTTATCTTTGAAATCCTGCAGCAACTCTTGCCAGACACCTTCTGCCTCTCCAACAACAATACTGTCGGCATATTGACATGCTTCATCCGGAACCATTGATGTGTGGATGCCTCCCAGCACTACCTTAACGCCACGCTTGCGAAATTTTGAGGCAATTTCGTATGCCCGTTTTGCAAACATGGTGCGTACGCTGATGCCTACCAAATCAGTGGGGGCGTCAAAGTCAATCGGCTCTATGTTTTCATCCGTCACTTTGACTTCTATGTCAGAAGGGGTGAGGGCAGCCAATGTGGGGATAGCAAGCAGATAGCCTGAGTATGACTTGGAGAATATAAACTTAGCCACATACCGGTAGTCGTAGATATTCTTTTCATAGTCAGTCCCCTGTCGGGGTGTGATGAGGGTGAGTTTCATAGAATCAATTACGAATTACGAATTATGAATTACGAGTTAAAGATTGGAATTTTCTCAATTCCTAATTCGTAATTCCTAATTCTTAATTGTTTTCTTCTCCTCTTCTTTCTTTTTTGAACACTCTGGGCACGCATATTTGACATCATGCTTCACGGTCAGCCGGTCGTAATCTTTGTCAATAGCTATTCTTATTACTTCTTCACTTTCCTTGCCGCAAAAACTACATTTCAACATAATTATCTTCCCCCTTCTTGTATATCGCTGCCGTTTTTACTTTAGATTTTCTCAATATGTCTTCAATGAGCAACCTGTCTTTTTCTTCAAATAGGATAGAAAGGCTGCAAAAGGCAGCCAGTTTTTTAGGTGTGGGCATTAATTTAAACGGAGCATCTTTTTCTTTGAGTGCCTTTTCCGCCTTTAAGGCATTATGGGTTGAGCTGAAGGTAGCGATAAAGATGGGATGTGAGTTGTTGGATGTAGGATGTTGAAAAACCCCTTGTGCTTCTCCCGGCTTATTTTCCCGCTCACTACCTCCCACTGCTGACAATCTCCAAAACCTTTTTCTTCACATCATCAATCTTTATCAAACTCACATCGGCCGCTTTTCTCATCTTTATTTCAACGGAACTTTCCTTGAGCGCCTTGCTTCCGACTGTAATCCTTATCGGTATGCCTATCAAATCAGCGTCATTGAATTTTGTTCCTGCCCTCTCATCTCGATCATCCATGAATACATCTAACCCTGCATTGATTAAGTTCTTATAAACTGCCTCTGCTGTTGTCATAATAGCCTTATCATTCACATTCAAAGGAATAAGATGGGCATGAAAAGGCGCCAGGGGCATGGGCCAGATAATACCTTTCTCATCATGGTTCTGTTCTATGCTGGCTGCTGCTGTTCTTCCGATGCCTATGCCGTAGCAGCCCATAATCATGGATTTTTCTTCACCCTTTTCATTGAGAAAAGTTGCATTCATTGCCTCGCTGTATTTTGTGCCGAGTTTGAACACATGGCCAACCTCTATGCCTCTGAATATTTCCAATTTGCCGTCAGCGCATCTGAGACACAGGTCATCTGCTACAACCATCCTTAAATCGCCAAATGTGCCAACCTTAAAATCTCTGTCCAAATTGACATTGATAAAATGGGCATCCGCTTCATTTGCGCCTGTTATGCCATTTATAATAGTCTGGATGCTGTAGTCTGCAATGATTTTGGTTTTTAATCCCACAGGTCCTGCAAAGCCTGACGGCGCATTGGTAGCTTTCCTTACAGCTTCTTCGTCTGCAAGATTCAGCCAGCTGGCATCGAGCGTTCTCTTCAACTTTGCCTCATTCATCTCATGGTCGCCCCGGACAAGGGCTGCTATTATACCTTTATCTGAATTATAGATGAGGGTCTTAATCAACCTCTCAGGAGCTGTTTTGAGAAATCCGCTTACCTCCTCCACGGTCTTCATACCCGGAGTCGACACTTTTTCCAAAGGTTTGTCTTTTTCTGACCCCTGACCCCTGACCCCTGATCCCTGACTTTTTATTTCAGCCCTTTCCACATTTGCCGCATAATTACACTTGTTGCAGCTTGCAACCGCATCTTCGCCTGTATCTGCCAAGACCATAAACTCGTGCGAAAATCTTCCGCCTATGGCGCCCGTCTCAGCCTCTACAGCCCTGAACTTAAGCCCGCACCTCTCAAATATACGGCAATAGGTGTCATACATATTCTGATACTCTTTATCAGCATCCTCTTCTGTTGCATGAAAAGAGTAGGCATCTTTCATGATAAATTCCCTGCCGCGCATGAGGCCGAATCTCGGCCTTATCTCGTCCCTGAATTTGGTTTGTATCTGGTAAAGGTTTAGAGGGAGCTGTCTATAAGAGCGCACCTCGCCCCTTACCATATCAGTTATAATCTCTTCGTGGGTTGGGCCGAGGCAGAAGTCCCGCTCGTGCCTGTCTTTTATTCTCAAGAGTTCTTTGCCGTAAACTTCCCATCTGCCGCTCTCCTGCCATAACTCCGAGGGGACAACCATGGGCATGGAAACCTCTTGAGCGCCGGCCTTGTTCATCTCTTCGCGCACAATATTTTCTACTTTTCTGATGACTCTCAGTCCCAGGGGAAGATAGTTATAAATACCTGACGCCACCTTTCTTATCAGCCCGGCCCTTACCATAAGCCTGTGGCTTACTACCTCTGCATCAGAAGGGGCGTCTTTAAGGGTTGGGAGAAATATCTTGGAGAATTTCATAATCAATTATAAATTACGAATTACGAATGAGGAATGAAAACAATTCTTAATTTCTAATTCCTAATTCATAATTGTTTTTACAGTGCCTCTTGATTTATCTCAATCTTAGCCTTTGCCTTGAGATCATTCATCCACTTGTTCAATGCCTCTTGCTGCCTTTGCTGAAGGATACGGTTTCTTATCTCATTTTTCTTTGCCTCAAATTCTGCCTTATCAGCCTCTTTGCCTTCTTTTAGTTTCAAGATATAAAATTTATTTCCCTGAGAAACAGTTTGGCTGTAATAAGGGTTTTCTTTGTTTAAGGAAAATACCTCCGTCTTATCTCCTACATACAGTCCAATTTTGGATATATACCCTTGAGCCTTTGTAATAAAGCCGCTTTCCCCCATGGTATAGCCTTCTTTTGATGTAATTTTTTTCAAGTCTTCTCCCTGTTTCACCCTCTTTAAAACAGCATCAGCAGCCTCTTTTGCCTTTTCCTTTGCCTTGTCTTTTGCAACAGCGGCCTTAACATTGCCTGCTGCATCTTGATAGGTTGGTATGTGTTCTTCTTTTCTATCCAAGAGGTTAATAATATAAACGCCGCCCTCAGTTTCAATTGTGCTGCTTATTTCACCTGGTTTCATAGAAAAGGCAGCATTTTTCAGCTCCTTATTTCTGACAAGTTCTACAGTAAAATCTCTTTCTGAGAAAAATCCTATTTCCGTTGCCTTAACATTTTTCTTCGCTGCCTCAGCCTTCAAATCTTTCTTCCCATCAAGAGCAGCCTTATGAATATCAGAACCGATTTCCAATGCAAGCTTCTTTGCGCCGGTTTGGGCCAATTTTTTTGTTATTGTATCCTTTGCCTCTTTCAATGGTATAAGCCTTGCCTCTCTCACATCGTCTATTTTTATAATATGATAGCCAAATTCAGTTTCCACAATACCGCTTATCTCTCCCTTCTTGAGAGAAAAGGCAGTATCCTCAAAAGGCTTTACCATAGTGCCCTGTTTGAAATAGCCGAGAGAACCTCCTTGCTTGGCAGAGCCTGTATCGTCAGAATGTTTTTTGGCAAGATTGGCAAAATCTTCCCCCTTTTTTATTAATGCCAAAACTCCCTCTGCCTTTTTCTTCGCCTCTTCCTTTGCCTTTTTAGCATCCGTTGCATTGGCTGCAGGTTTAATCAATATGTGTCGCGTAGAGACCTCTTTGTTTTTCTGAAATTCGCTGACATTCTTTTCATAATATCCCTTTATCTCTGCCTCTGAAACCTTTACCCTCTGTGCGATATCTTTAACCATGACTGAGACATAAACTGCCTTTATCATTGCCGGTACTTTGAAAGTTGCCTTATTCTTTTCGAAATATGTCTTTGCCTCTTCATCTGTAACAGTAACAGCCTTTTCAAATTTTGCTTCGTCCACTGCAAGATATTCCAGATTAATCTTCTTATTTTCACTGTTAAAGGCGTCTTCTATTTCCTTGTCGGTGATGTTTATTGCCCCGGTCGCGTTCTTCTGAAGCCTCTCTATAATGAGGCTGTCTTCAATGCTTTTCTCATACTCTCCAGGCAAGACATGATTGGCCTTCAATACCTGAAGATATACCCCTTTATCAAATACGCCGTCTCTTTGAAACGCTGATACAGCCTGGATTGTCTTCTGGATATCTTCGGTTGAGACAGTGATACCTTGTTTCTTTGCCTCCTGAAGCCCGAGCTGCATATTGATAAGCATATTAATGGTATTCTGCTTGAGATTCATTTTCTCTATCAGTTCATCGTTAAACTGGTCCTTAAACGTATTCTTGTAATAATTTATCTGCCGCTGATATGCCTTGGTATAGTCTATTGCAGTTATCGGTTTGCCATTTACCCTGGCTGCGATACTCCTTTTATCCACCCTGAAATTCCCGATACCCCAAAATACAAAGACAACAATAATTGCCCCTAATGCCAAAACTATAAGCCATGACCTCTTTCTTTTTCTTAGCACCTTAAGCATTTAAAACCTCCCAAAATGTTTTTTAGCAAGACATCATAATAAATTTAAAACAGAAATTCAACTTTTTGTTTACCCTGCCGATAAAACAAGAAGCAGCTTTATCTGCACAGGTGATTATTGCCACAGAAAAAACGTTCAAGGTAAATTGCTTATTGAAAACATATTAAAAAAGGGCTGTTGTCAACAAATAGATTTGTCCGCTTTTAGAGCAAATGAATTGTCCACTTTTAGATTGGCAGGAAAGGCACGTAGGGCGTAGCCCGAAGTGCCTTT